>Ga0164313_10000998_pt1 | contig 24289 bp, 13 predicted proteins | sample GuaBasSedimGuay4_FD_113735 | JGI IMG/M metagenome (GOLD analysis project Ga0164313, IMG submission 113735) | Subseafloor sediment microbial communities from Guaymas Basin, Gulf of California, Mexico - Guay4, Core 4569-4, 0-3 cm | ecosystem: Environmental > Aquatic > Marine > Hydrothermal vents... | reverse complement strand
TGCTCGAGCACCGGCGGATTGATCCAATGTATGCGCAGGATGTTGTCATCGTCGTCGACGCGGTACTGCTCGGGCACCTCATCCAGGCCTGCGTAACGGATGTGCGCCATCTACTCCTCATCCCACATGAACGGCGCCCGTGTGGTCTGCACCGGCCAAGCCTGATCCATCGTGTTGGCATCGAAGAGCTCGCCGTTCTTGACCACCATCTCGACTGTGTTGCTCTCGCGGATATCCTCCAGCGGATTGCCCGAGAGGATCGCGATGTCGGCCAGTTTGCCTGCCTCCAGCGAACCAATCTCCGCGCCAAGACCGATGTAGCGTGCCGGGTTGATCGTCGCGAACTGCAACGCCTCCAGGCTGGTCGCGCCGCCCTGCGACAGCGCCCACATATCCCAGTGGCAGCCCAGGCCCTGGCGCTGCCCGTGCTGGCCGAGGTTGACGAAGGTTCCGCGCCGCAGCAGTTCGGTGGCTGAGGCCGCGACCGTCTGGTGGAACCAGTCACCCTCATAGCCCATCACACCCGGCCGACGCGAACGCGACTCGATCGTGGCCTTGGGCGTGAAACGCTGGATCTTCTCATCCTCGAACAGCGGCGTCGTGTTCTGGTAAAACCAGTCCTCACCGGAAATTCCGCCGTAGGCCACGAGGAAGGTCGGCGTGTAGCCCACCTCCGTCGCGCTCCACATCTGAAGCACATCCTCGTAGAGCGGGGCGATCGGGGTGGTGTGCTCGATGCCGGTGTGGCCATCGAGGATCATGCCCATGTTGCCCTCGAAGTTGCCACCACCCTCGGGGAAGTCGAGCATCTCCAGTTCGCGGCAAGCCTTCACGTACCATTGCCTCTGGATGCGCTTGGGCTGCATGTAGCTCTTGATGGCGATCGCACCGTACTGCTTCATCCGCTTCACGTGTCGATAGGCGTCCTCATAGGACTTGGTCGGCGCGCGACCGGAAATGTCCGCACCGTAGAGGATAAAGCCCGTCGAATAGACTCGCGGGCCCTTCATCACACCGGCCTCGACCATCTCGCTCTGCGCGAATACCAGGTGCGTGCTGGCCGACGGGTCCATGGTTGCGGTGACGCCGTAGGCGAGGTTGGCGTAATACTGCCAGTCGCGCTGCGGCAGGATGTCCATCGCGTTGTAGCCCATGTGCGCGTGTGCATCGACGAGACCGGGAATGATCGTCATGCCGGTGGTGTCGATCACATGGGCGCCATCGGGGATGCTGATCGAGGATGCTTCGCCGACGGCCGTGATGCGGTGGCCCTCGATGACCACGCGGCCGTTCTCGATCACCTCGTCGTGTGCCTCGCCGGCCATGGTGATCAGGCGACCACCGTCGAGCACCAGCGTGCCCTCGGGACGGGCGCGGGGGACGGTCACGGTAATGGTGACCTTGTCGGGATCGTTGGGGTCGGGCTCGGTTTCCTCGGCCTCCGCGGCTACCGCGGCGTCATCGGCGTCATCGGCGTCGGTGTCAGCCTCGGTAGCGGGCTCCTCGTCGTCTGCCTCGTCATCACCTTCGTCCGCTGCCTCTTCTTCTGCCTTCGCCTTCGCCTCCGCGGCCAGAGCCTTCGCCACCACCCGGTCCACCGTGGTGCGGTAGAAATCGTTGGCCTGCGACCAGGTCAGCGTGCCCGCGTCCTCGAAGCTCAGCCAGTCGGCCATGTCGTCGGTCAGCGCATAGACCTTCACGCCGCCATCGTCGTCACCAAGGTCGAGCGTGCCGGTGCCCGGCGCTGGCATGGGCGCAAGATAGGCATCGTGCAGGCGTTTGTAGGCCACCCACTTGCCGTCCGGGGAAACAGCGAACTCGTCACCGTAGTGGACTTTCACGTGGACGATCTCGTCGCGACCGTTGCGGTCGATCGACACCAGTTCGGCGTGGTTCTCCGCAGCCGAGCGCAGGAAGAACAGGCGCGATCCGTCGGCCGAGAAGAACGGCGCCGGCATGCGCGATGCGCTGCCACGTGCCCCGATCGTCTTGACGAAGTGCGGGTCATTCTTGCCCTTGGCATCGAGGATCCACAGCTCGTGGTACATCTCGTCGCCCAGGTCGCCACCGCGTAGCGTCGCGCCCGATCCGCGAATCACCACCAGCTCGCTGCCGTCGGCACTCCACTGCGGGTTCACCCACTGGCCGGCGCGCGAGCTGATCTGCCGCGCGCTGCCGCCGTCGGCGTTGCCAACGAACACTTGCCCCTTCTCGAGATCGTCCCAGCTGACCCAGGTCAGGCGCTTGCCATCGGGCGAGAAGCGCGGCGCGTAGGCGAAGGACTCGCCGCCAACAATCACCTCGGCGTTGCTACCGTCCGAATCGGCCCGGTAGATGCGGCCGAGCGCGGAAAACACGATCGACTGGTCCTTGCTGGAGCTATGCATCCAGCGCAGGATTTTCAGGTCCATCGTGTCGCTGGTCACGTCCGCGCTGGGGCGTACTGCCGGCTGCGCAACGAGCTCGACATCGACGGAGAAGGGAATCTCTGTTGCCGCGCCGCTCTCCAGCTCCACCTGCAGGATCTTGCCACCGGCCCAGAGCACGATGCTCTCACCGTCGGGCATGAAGTCCATGCCCGGGTAGGTGCCGGCCCAGGCAAAGCTCTCCTGCAGGTCGTGATTCAGACCGCGGTAGACGATGCGCTCGGCACCGCTGTCGAGGTCGTGCGCGATCAGCACCACGTCCAGGCGATCACGCGAGATATAGGTCAGGGTCTTGCCGTCCGGGCTGATCGAGGGGCGCCCGGCACCACCGAAGCGACCGGTCACACGCGACAGGTCACCGGTCTGGCGGTCGAACTTGCGAATCTGGTAGATGCCCTGGTAGGGATTCTGGCCGTAGGTGAAGCGTCGCGGGCGCGCGCTGAAGTAGACGAACCGTCCGTCGGGATGGAATACGGGCTCCGACGCCTCGGGCAGGTCGTCCTTCTTCGTGATCTGCAGGCCATTGCCGCCGAGGCGATGGAACATCCACAGCTCGGTTGCACCGATCGAACTGCCGTCGGTCAGGCGGCGCTTGCTGGCGATCCACTCACCGTCGGGGCTCCAGGCGCCGCAATTGGTGTCCTTCTCGCCGGTGTCGGTCAGCGCCTTCATGTCGCTGCCGTCGGCCTTCATCGTCCAGAGATTGTTGCCACCAGCGCGGTCACTGGTGAAGAGGATCTCGCTGCCGTCGGGCGAGTAGCGCGGCTGGTAGTCCCAGGCCAGGCCGCTGCTCAGGCGCGTGGCCGAACCACCACCGACCGGGATCGTGAACAGGTCACCAAGGTGATCGAATACGATCGTCGAGCCATCGGGCGACACGTCCAGGCTCATCCACGTGCCTTCGTCGACCGTGAAGTCGATCGCGAAGCTCTCACCGCGCGCTTCGTTCACATCCCAGTCTGCCGTGTCTTCTTCAGTGTCGACACCTTCAGTGAGCGCCGCGGCCTCGTCACCGTCAGCAGCGTGGACGCCATGCGAGCAACCATCAGGACAGGCCATGGCGAGCGATGATGTGAGCAGAAGACCGGCCGCGCAGAGCACGGCAAGCAGAAGACGCAGGGACATCTTGGGACCTCGGGCGAACAGAGACTTGCAGATTCCGGTTTCCGGGCGAACGGCAACCCTACGGCAGCCAGGCCGCCGGGTTCCAGCGCAGAATCGTTCGAGGGCTCAATCGGGGGGCAGGAGACGCCTGTAGAGGTCTTCGAAGCAGTCGATCTGGTGGTCGAGCGTGTAGTTGCGGGCGTTGGCGTGTGCCGCGGCGCCGTGGCGCAGGCGCAGCGCGGGGTCTTCGACGTAGGTGCGGATGGCTGCGGCCAGTTCGCCAGCATCGGGCTCGATGATGATCCCGTCGACCTGGTCGCGCACGACCTCGGGGATGCCCCCGCGGCGTGTTCCGATGACCGGCAAACCGTTGGAAAAGGCGTCGAGCATGGTGCGCGGGAAGTTGTCGTTCCATACCGACGGCACGACCACGAAGTGCGCGTCGCGCAGCAAGCGTGCCTTGCCGTCTCCTTGCACCATGCCGTGATAGCGCGCGCGCCCCTCCGACCGTGCACAGAAAGCCACCAGCTCATCCTGCATCGGCCCGACACCGCCGAAGTCAAATTCCAGTGCATGGTACTCCCCCAGTAATCCCTCGAGCGCTTGCATCAGCAGACCAACACCCTTGTGATGATCGATCTGTCCAAGGAAGAGCCCGCGCGTCGGCCCGTCACCGTTGCGTGCCGGCAGGTCCCCGACCATGCTCTCGCAGGCATTGGGCACCACCTCGGCCACTGCATCGGAAAAGGCCCCGGCGTCGAGATGGCTCTGCAGCACGAAACGTGAGGGCGCGGTAACTACGTCCACGCACGAAGTCGCGGGCAGCTTGCCCGAGCGCAGGATCCGGCAAGGCAGCGGTGCATCGACGCAGTCCTCGCCACTGCTACGCAGTAAGGTGGTGCGCGGACAGAGCAGGAAATAGTCACGCAGCGTATGGATCACCGGGATGTGCCGCTTGCGGGCGGCGCGCCAGATCGAACCGGTCATGCCCACGATGGTATTGGTGTGCAGGATATCGGGCCGGGCGCGTTCCATCACTTCGTCTGCCAGCTGCTCCCAGCGCAACGAGCGAATCTGCGAGAAGTGGTGGATGCCGCGCACGAGCAGGTTCGGCGCTGCCGGCGGGGCACCATCGACAAAGAGGTCGATCAAACCGCTGCCCGGTGCCTCGTATACGTTTCCGCTGGCCTCGGGAATGGGCCTGGTGACCAGATCTCTGCCGCGGCCATGGTAGCCGGTCGTGGCCATCGCATCGACTTCCCAACCGCGCCGCGTGAGTTCCACCGCAAGCAGCCACGACGACATCTCCGCGCCGCCGATGACCTGCGGATAGAACACGCTGTTCTGGATCAGGACCTTCACACCCGGTTCCATTCGAAGAGGCCGTTGCCCGCGGAGTCCACGCTGTCCACGTTGCCCGCGCGGTCGCCGCGGTCGCCGCGGTCCGCGCTCGCGGAGTGTATGCCCGCAGCAGCGCGCCCGCACGTCCCGGCGGGCATATCAGCCCACATACTCGCGCAAGATCCCGTCGGCCTGGCTGCCATAGCCGCCGCCGAAGAGCACGAAGTGGTTCAGGACATGGTAGAGCGTGTAGAGATCGAGGCGATTGCGCCAGCCAGGCTCCAGCTTGCCGGCCTCTGCATAACTCCCCCACACGCGCGACCCGAAGCCGCCGAAGAGCGCCATCATGCCCAGCTCCGCCTCAGGATGGCCATAGTAGGCGGCCGGATCGATCAGTGCCGGCAGACCATCGGCGCTGACGTGCAGGTTGCCGGACCACAAGTCGCCGTGAATCAGCGACGAGCTGCCGGCCTCACCCACCCACTCGCCGAGCCGGTCGACGAGCCTTTCCAGGCGCTCGCAGGTCGACCGACCGAGCCCGCGCTCTGCGGCCAGGGCGAGCTGATGACCCAGGCGTCGCTGCGCATAGAAATCCGGCCAGGAATCCATCCAGCCGTTCGGCTGGGCAGTGGCGCCGCAATAGCCGTCGCACTCGAAGCCAAAACCCTGGTCTGCAGTCGTGGCGTGCAGCTCGGCCAACCCGACCCCGAGTCGCTCGTCGAAGTCTGCGACCTTCTGGCCCGGCTCGAGGTATTCGGTCAACAGGAAGCGGGCCCCGTCGCGATCAGACCACGCCAGCGGTTCGGGAATGACCAGCGACGTGCCCGACTCGCGCATCGCAGACAGGCCGGCCGCCTCGGCGGCAAACTGGCCCAGCAGTGGCTTTGTGTTGGACTTGAAAAAGAAGCGGTCCCCACCGACCTCGACCCGCTGCGCATCGTTGATGCAGCCCCCACCGATCGGCTGCATGGAGACTGCGCCGGGCTCGCACTCGAGCGCAGCCGCCAGGGCCTCGCGCAGGACTGTGTCCATCAGGACGAGAGTTCGGCGAGCAGGGCACGGCAGCTGCGTTCGACCATCTCGTAGACGCGGTCGAAACCGCCCTCGCCGCCATAGTAGGGATCGGGCACATCGCCCTTGCCGGCCGGATCGAAGTCGCGCAACAGCTGCACGGCGGCCGGGCTGTTTCCGGGCGCCAGCACCTGCAACTCGTGCAGGTTGGACTGATCCATGGCCAGGACGCGGTCGAAGTCGCGGAAGTCGGCCGGGTCCACCTTGCGCGCCGCCTGGCCTTCCAGACTCACGCCGTTGCGCACCGCGACCTCCCGCGAGCGTGGATCCGGGGCCTCGCCCACATGCCACGCGCCGGTGCCGGCGCTGTCGACCTCGATCCGGCCGTCGAGCCCCTGCTCCTGCACCATGTGGCGCATCACGCCCTCGGCCAGGGGCGAACGACAGATATTGCCCAGACAAACGAACAGGACTCTCTGCATGGGCACCCTCCGACAAGCGCGAGATCGACCAGCTCGAAGCTTCATCCTAGCGCGGCTAACAGCGCCGCCCAACCCCGGACTCGCGCCCGAGGCCCGGCATAGCTAATTTCGGCAGGTAATTCGCCCCAGACCCCGGGAGAACCGCATGGCCCACCGCATTGGACTTCGGCGCGAGGACAAGAACGTCTTCGAGCGCCGCGTCGCCCTGACCCCCGACGCGGTCAGCCGCCTGCGTCATACAGGCATCGAGATCGAGGTCGAGAAGTTCGACAGCCGCTGTTTCGAGGATGCACTCTACAAAGAGGCTGGCGCGGAAATCGTCGACGACCCGCGAGACTGCCCGATCATCCTCGGGATCAAGGAGATCCCCCAGGGCTGGTTCCGGAAGAATGGCGCCTACCTGTTCTTCTCGCACACCATCAAGGGCCAGAGCGCGAACATGCCGATACTGCGCGAGATGATGGATCTCGGCTGCACATTGATGGACTACGAGTGCGTGACCAACGACGAAGGCCTGCGTCTGATTTTCTTCAGCCGCCACGCTGGCCGTGTGGGTATGGTCGATGGGCTGTGGACACTTGGCCAGCGCCTGGCCGCGCTCGGTCACTCCAGCCCGCTGCAGGATCTCGAACCCGCGCATCGCTACTACGACCTCGATGCCGTCAAGGAGGCGGTGGTCCGGGTTGGCGACAAGATCCGCAAAGATGGCATGCCCCTGGCCCATGGCCCGACGGTGATCGCGCTGACCGGAGGCGGCAACGTGGCCGCGGGCGCGCGTGAGGTCTTCGACCTGCTGCCCTACGAGGACGTCGCACCCGCCGACCTCGATACCTGGCTCGGCCACAACCAGGACGCCGCCGATCGCATCGCGCTCGTGCACCTGTTGCCCGAGCACTTCGTGGTTCCGAAAGACAAGGCGCAGGGCTTCGACTTCGACCACTACGTCGCCAACCCCGATGACTACGAGGCCGATTTCGCCCGCTGGCTGCCGCGCATCACGATGCTCGTGCACGGCGTGTACTGGGATGAACGTTATCCGGTACTGGCCAGCCGCGAAGACCTGGCAGCGCTCTATGACTCTGGCGACCCCAAGCTGCTCGCGATCGCCGACATCACCTGCGACATCGAAGGCTCGCTCAAGAGCACGGTGCGCGAAACCGAGCCCGGCGACCCGGTCTACATGTACGACCCGCGCAGCGGCGAAGCGCCGAGCGGGTTCGAGGGCGAGGGTATCGCGGTGATGTCTGTGGGGAACCTGCCGACGGAGCTGCCGATCGAAGCGTCGATGACCTTTTCCGAGGCACTCGAGCCCTTCATCCCGGCCATGGCCAACGCCGACCTCGAGGGCACGCTGGAAGACTCCGGCCTGCCGCCGCAAATCGCGCGTGCGGTGATTCTGTGGCGCGGCGAGCTCACCGAGTCGTTTGCGCACCTCGCGGCAGCCGTGCGGCCCTGAACGCGCGCGCCTGGGGTGGAACTCACCGCCCCAGGTACTTCCCGAGAAACTCGTACACCTCAGCCCGAGACTCGCGCGCCAGCTCAGTATCGACCCGGTTCATCGTGTGCCCGCCCGGGAAGTCCTCGTAGATCTCGTACTCGAAGTCCTTGCCCTCGGCCTTCAGTGACTTGATCAAGTGTTCGACCTCCAGCACGTTCACGTCGCGATCATTCGTCGTGGTGTGGATGAGCAACGGCGTCTGCAGCTTATGTGCATTCCAGGCTGGCGAGCGCATCTTGTACTCGTCGGTATTCTCGTAGGCTGTTTCGCCGATGTGGTACTCCACCGAATAGAGATCACGATAGTCCTGTGTCGTGTATCCCATACGGGCCACGAGGTCCGACACCGGCACCCCGGCATAGGCCACTTCGTAAGAATCCGGGTGATCAAACACGGACATCAGCGCGATCAAGCCACCATGACTCCAGCCGAGAATCCCCACCTTGTCGTCGTCGACGAAGTCGTAGACATCGGCTGCCCAGTTGCGCGCGGCCAGCACGTCATCGACTTCCAGTCCGCCGTAATCGATCGCCTCGTAGATCGAGCGGCCATAACCGGTCGAGCCGCGATACTCTGGCGCCACCACCACATAACCCTGCTCGACCAGGTCGCGCACGACATGCGTGTAGTAGGTGTTGAAGTCACCGTGCACACCCCCGTGCGGGAAGATCAGCATGGGGTGCTTCTTGTCCTTGTCGAGGTCGCGCGGCACGAAGGTGTAGACCCAGACCTTGATCGGGTGGCGGTCATTGGCGATGCCGTAGGTCTCCTCACCACGCGGGTTCGGTACCGTGGGGATGTAGACCTTGTCGATTTCCGCGATGTCTCCCACGCGCTCGAACCAGAGCACGTCGTCGATCTTCTTCTGCAGGCGGTCGAGCGCGAAGTCCTGGTTCTCGAGGTGTTTCTCGAGGGACTCGAGGCGTTCGATGAGTTCGCCGCGAGTGGGCTCGTCGGCGATCGTAGCGTGCGGGATGAGCAGGAGTGCGAACGCGAAGATGATCAGGCGGGGAAACATTGCTTGGCCTCCGGGGGCGCGGTGGGATGGCGGGATTCGACGGTGACACTCTGCGGTCGCTGGTTCGTCGTGCCAAGATCTATTGATCCAGGAGCGGGCTGCGTCGCGTCGTTGCCAGATTCGGCATCCAATTCCTGACATTCGCATCCCGTGGTGTCTCAAGCATGTTGGCACAGTGGGTGGTACGCACAATGGTAACCCTGCAGCTCTTACTTGCTCACCGCCGCGATGAGCCCAAATCGAATTGCCGGTCTTCGAATACCTCGTCCATCACCGCCGTCGGCCACCTCTGAGCGACAGGCGGATCACGACCTACGTGGAGGGGCCAGTAAGGCAGATTTTCGGACCTCCGTTCCCATAATTGAAATTTGATAAATGGGGCATCTGGTATCTATTTTTCTGAATCCATAACTGTCCCTCCCACTTATTCCGTCCGCGTTGCTGCTGTTGAGCTTACACCTTCTCGCAGCTCTTCGGACTTGCATCATTTGCACGATTCCACGCCTGGTATTCGCGGGGTTCCAGACACGCCAACCCCTCGTGCTCGACGAACCATGCGCTCAGCCGGTGTTCAAGCCTGATGAATAGGGAGCGGTTGGTCTCGATTTGCTCACCGCGCACCTGGCCAATGCCTTCGCGATCGAAGAGGGCCTATTTTCGCGCTCCTGAATTCTAGTAAGTACCAACGAAGAACAGATCATAACATGTGCGATTGCAGTCGATTATGGACGCAGAGCTGCCAACTGAATTCGGTGGACCAATACACCCGGAGTTGCTCATGGGGTTTGCTGTCCAGCAATGGGCAGATAGTAGAGTTCTATAAGATGAACCAATCGTGGGTACTCGCCTGCTGCAGGATGCGCAGAGGCAGGACGGGGCTGACCGTCTCGCCAGCAGAGGCAGGCGAGACGGACGCCAAACCTCAGAAGAACATTTCGGTGTTCACGCTGTATGTCCACCCATGTCCACCAACCGTGTACGGCAAGGAGAGGTTGCCGATGGGCGACTGACTGGTGTATTGCGCGTCGCCATTGATCCTGAACTGACGTCCAAACCCTTCCACGTTGAAGGGGAACCAGTTCATGCCGATTACACCATCCCACTGGTCACCGTAATCCCCGTAGATCCCGGAACCAATCAGGTACAACTGAAGTTCCTTCTCCAGGATCATGTAGGAGGGTTGAATACTCCATCCGGTGTCGATCAGCCTGTCCAACGCAAGATCACCAGGATCGGACCCTTGACGGAACCTGAACCCGTCCAGATTGCGGAAATACAGTTCTCCCTCCAGTGCCGCCCCCCTGTATTTCAGTCCGGCGTCAATGGAGACCATCTGATATCGCACTTCATCCAGATCCGCTCCATTGAATACTTCAGGACTCTCGAAGATCAGTCTCCCGTCCGATAGCCGTATTTGCGAGTTCTCCGGATCGTTAACATCGGGCTGACTCTGGGCGCTTTCGATTGAAGTCGTATAGTGCGCTCCCAGGCGAATCGCGACACTCTGGTGATTCTCATAGTCGCCGTAAGCGCCACCATTCGATTTCATGCCCGCTGCGGCATATTCACCTTTGGGTACCCACCACGCACCCGTAGACCACGTGGCAAGCTTGTCGTCCAATTGACCGGCATCGACCCCGAGTTTGCTGAGGCTGTTTGCAATCATGGTGCGAAAGTAGAGATCCTCGAACGGCTCGCCTTCCAACCATACTCCCGACGCGTAAGAGCCACGAAAGTACTCCCCGCTCATACTCCGAACATCAACCCGGTTGAATCTGGGATGTGACAGTTCCATGGCACGGCTTGTTGGCAGGCCCTGAATGCCACCACCTATTGCCAGATGTTCAGTGAATCGGTATTCAAGGTTGCCCACAAGGGCAAAGGCAGTGGCTGTCCCCATGACGTTGGGACTGGCCCATACGTAGGCCAGATAACGCAGTCGCTCATCCAGAACCCAGCCCTTGAACTGGACACTGACCTTCGAAAATTGAATATCCTGCCTCTTGGCAACGGTCTTTTCCTCACCCGACCCGTCCACGTAGGTGTCATCCAGTCCCAGTTGACTGATATAACGCACATAGGCCCAGACACTGATGTTGAGGGTTCCGTTGTCAGTCTCGGCAACCCTGAACCCGGCGCGCTCCGGATTCAGGGCACCGTATGAAGCATGGGCGGATGAGTCGGCTTCCACTGGACCCACTGACAGCGGCGTCGGCGGGAGGGGTGCTTCACCTTCCATCTTCACGTTCTTGATGTCCGTCTTGGAGTAGGTCTTCACCACCCCTTCAACCCTGATGCTCACCGTCGCGACGTCTTGTCGGGTCACGGTGCCTTTTACCAGGGCGCCATTCTTGAACTCGATTTCATCCGCCAGTCCCGGCGCGCTCATGCCGAGCAGCAACAGCAGAAGACAGACGCTGAACAGCAGCCATGATGGGCGGGGTGATTGGGTTGACACTGTTTAGCCTCCCTGCGAACGCACGGTTGAGCAGCCATCCATATCCGTGCCCGGTTTACAGCCAATCGAGATATGACCCCGAAGGTGGCCCGGACTGCCTCGTGTGTTCGAGGGGGATGTGTGGCTACACCTGGATGTTACTCTCCGTTTTTCTCTTCCCAGGCAGCAACCTTTTTCTTGGCCCCATCGAATATGCGCTCATAGTTTTCAATCTTGATCATTCGGTTTGCTTCGGGTGTCAACGCATCCCACAGAGGTTTGTACAGGGTATATACGTCATAGTAGGTCTCAATATCTGGTGCAACTGCATCTGTTCCAAACAGGAACCGGTCCGGATACGTGTTGATCAGATCCGCGGCACGCTTTGTGGACTCTGGTGTTGCTAGTATGTATTTCGCTACCGCATCCCAGGAGATGTCGAAGTGCAGGTTCACGAGCCTTGAGTCCTTCAGGGTCATTTCCACAAGATCAAGGTGGCTGGGATTGTGCCCAACGCCATCCTCATTGTCCTCGCCCCGGCGAGGGTAAACGATCCTGCCCAAGCCGGTATGCGCCCAGATCACGGTCGTCTCCCGGTGCTCCATGATCAGCTCATGCATCTGTTTTGCATAAGCGGGTAACGTCCCTTCATGGGAGAAGGGTACGTCGATATCGTTGTGAAACAGGACTATGAGCCCTGATGCGGCTGCGAAACCAAAGATCCTGTCAAGGGCCCGGTTGTTGAGAGTCGCGGTCTCGCCCGCGATTTTTGCGGATACGAACTCCTTGTGGACACTAAACTCGCCGATGCCGACGAACACACCCGGATACATCTTCATCACGCGCTTTATGTGATCAACCGCGTACATATCGGTGGGGTTGAAGCCCGTGATCATGGGGTCGAAGCGCTCTTTCTCGCTTTCACTCAATGAATTGTATTGCTCCGCTATAACTGCATCGGTAAACGAATAATAGTAAAGTTCCGCATCGGAGTGAAGGTAGTAGGTGGGCGCATTGTCTTCAGTATTCAGGTAGGACCACTTCTGTTGCAAGGGAAGTCCGAAGAGTGTTGAACGGCCCACTTTGTCGCCCATGATCTCCAGATACTCGTGAATCTCTGTCCCCTCCTGGACATAGTTTGTCAGGTGAACATGGGAATCATGGTAAAGATAACCGTCGCCCCCACGGGCCTGGGGAGAGAGGGTAGCCAACAGCGCCATGGCGCTCAATGCGGAGAGGGTCAGCTTGCGGTTCATTTTGAACTCCCATCTTGATGTACCGGGGGACACCGGATGATCCGGGCTAGAAATTGCGTAGGAAGAGCGGGATAATCAGCGCATTCGCAAGATCGATGAAGAATGCGCCGACCAGGGGGACAATGATGAACGCGAAGTGCGACGCACCGTACCGGGAGGTCACGGCAGACATATTGGCGAGCGCGGTCGGCGTGGAACCTAGCGAATAACCACCGAATCCGGCTGATATTACGGCCGCGTCGTAGTTCTTGCCCATCACCGGAAATACTACGAAGACCGTAATCGCAACCACGATGGCAAACTGCGCGCCAAGGACCGCGAGAATCGGGCCGGCCAGTTCGACCAGGGTCCACAATTGCATGCTCATCAATGACATGGCCAGGAATGTGCCCAGGGAGATGTCCGCCAGCATGGCGATAGCCGGTGTACGAGTTGGCCACTTCTTCCCGGAAAGCCGTGGATAGGACTTCGGCATCAGGTTGGTGATCAGAATGGCCGCGAACAGGCAGGTCACGAACAGCGGCAGCTTAAGTCCGAGATTGCCCACGATAACGTTCAAGAACATGCCGAGGATGATGCTGATGTGGATGGCCAGGATAGCATCGAGAAAATCCATGTAATCGATGCTCGTCTTCTGCTGCTCCACGGGCAAGCCAATGTCGTGGGCCTCCGGTTTATCCGGCTTCAGGTCATAGCGGGAAATCAGCATCCTGGAGATTGGCCCGCCCATCAGACTGGCCAGGATCAGGCCGAAGGTCGCGCACGCGATGCCAATTTCCATGGCGTTGGAGACACCGTATTCCGCACTGATGTTCGGTGCCCACGCAATCGCGGTGCCGTGCCCGCCGATCAGCGACACCGTGCCTCCGAGCATCCCGGCCGCAGCATCCAACCCGAACACCTTGGCGATCGAGACACCGATGAGGTTCTGCACGAACATATAGGCAATGGTGAGGCCCAGCAGAATGAGAAGGGGCTTCCCGCCGGACAGGAGGTCCTTCACGCTGGCATTGATACCGATGGTAGTGAAGAAATAGACCAGCAGTGCGTCACGCGCCGCGAGGTTGAACTCGACCGTGACCCCCGTGCCAAAATGCACTACTGCAAACAGGATCGAAAACAGGAGCCCGCCCGTGACCGGTTCGGGAATGCTGTATTCGCGCAGGAATCCGATGATGCCGTTCAGGCGTTTGCCCACGAAGAGAACGATGATGCCGAGAGTGACCGTCAGGAAACCGTCGATCTGCAGAAATCCTTCGCTCATTTCCATCTGGAAACCTCTCTCAAGACATGGTTCATGGTCTCGCCCTCTGTTCAGGTGCTGAAAACTACCACAGGACCGTCAAGCGAAGTCCCGAACACCACCCCCGGAAAGCGCGTCGTCAGCTTGCCCTCGGGGATGTCCCGGACCGTCTCCCCGGGCCCCCTGGTCACCCCAGACGCGGAGGTATTGGTCGAGCGATTTCATTCGGTCACTCCGCATCACTGACCGATTGCAGTCGAACATGTTATGACCTGCGCGTCGCTGGTACTTACGAGAACTCAGGAGCGCGGAATTCGGTTTCAAGCGAGTCTCCTGAACTCAGTGGACTCACACGCCCCAGTTCAAGGTAATCTTGGAAAGCTCGGGCGTCGAGGTCTTGCTCACGGCCTGCCGGGCACCGACTATGAATGCGTTCGCTGAGCGTTTATCGCGTCGGATTTAGCTAGACGGCAGGCTCAACTTTGAACAACAGGCTGATTCCGGATTTCCATTGCGGTGATCTCGGCCTGTTTTCTCGCTCCGCAGGCCATGGCATCTCGGACCTCCTGATTCATATCGAGACCCCCTTCGATGTGCGTAATTCTAGCAGCTGAAGTGTCTCGCGAGGTCTGGCTGCCCTTCTGACTACCCTAGAGCCGCTGGATTCCAGCTGCTCGTTCGAACTTTCGGGCACTTACGACCTTGTGTGAACTAGTGCACGCCTCAGGCGTAATGCTACGTTTGCGTAGTTTGCTCGAACCATGGTCAATCTAGGGGCTAGCTGGGTGAACCACACCCGGCTATTGTCATGCGTGCCATGGGTACGAAGAGATCATAAACCGGAGAATATCATGCGGAAGCGATCGGATTTTCGACTCGGTTCACTCGGAAGATGGTCGGTGCCGCTCCTGATGGCGGCTCTGATGGCCAACGGCTGTGGCCAGGAGGCCGAGCCGGCTGCGGAGGTCATCCGCCCGGTGAGACTCCTGACCATTGGAAGCGACAACACAGGGGGGCAGCGCGAGTATCCCGGTCGGGTGGTTTCGGCAGAGGAAGTGCTGCTGGGTTTTGAAGTGCCGGGCCGCATCATCGAATTGCCGGTACGCGAGGGTCAGGATGTGGCCGCCGGGGCGCTGGTTGCCAGACTGGATGACCGCGACTACGCCGCTCAGCTCGAGCGTGAGCAGGCCCGCCGCAATGAAGCCCGCGCCAACTTCCAGCGTAACCAGGCCCTCTACGAGCGCGATGCGATCAGCCTGCGGGACCTGGAAGTCGTACGCCGGAGACTCGAAGTCACCGAGGCCAATCTGCGTCAGGCCGATAAGGCCATGGCCGATACACGCCTACTTGCCCCCTTCGATGGCCGCATAGCCAACCGGCAGGTCGAGAACTTCGAGAACGTCCAGGCCAAACAACCGGTGGTGATGTTTCTCGACAACTCGACCCTTGAAATCAAGGCCAGCTTCCCCGAGACGGATTTCCTGCTCATGAACAGGATCGGCAGCCTGGTCGCGATGACCGAAGCACTAAAGCCACAGGTGGAAATTTCCGCCGCATCGGGCGCGCTGATTCCAAGCTACTTCAAGGAAATGCGCAACGTAGCTGATGCCGTGACACGCACCTTCGAGGTCACACTCGGATTCGTTTCTCCCGAGGGAATGACTATCGCCTCTGGAATGACGGCCAAGGTCATCATGCAGATACCGGCTGGTACGACCGGTCGTACCCTCATACCAGCCGCAGCCATCACCGGCGATGCTGAGGGTCGTTCGATTGTCTGGGTATTCGATGAAGCCACCGGCGCGGTCAACGCGCGCCAGGTCGAAGTCAGCCAGATGACTGGCGAGAGCATCGAGATCGTGTCGGGCCTGGAAGTGGGCGATCGCATCGCTGTCCTGGGTGCCAAGAATCTTCGTGAGGGTATGCGCGTCCGCCCTCAGGGCCAGTAAGGGGCAGGCATGAATCTAGCGAAGATTGCTTTTGATCACAGCGTCGTAACCTGGGTGTTCATTGTCATGCTCGTCGGAGGGGGCATCATTTCCTTCAGTGGCATGGCTCGTCTGGAGGACCCTGAGTTCACCGTCAAGGACGCCTTGATCATCACGCCATACCCGGGCGCTTCGGCCCTCGAGGTAGAAGAGGAAGTCACCGATCGCATCGAGAAGGCCTGCCAGGAGTTGGGCCAACTGAAGGAGATCTACGAGTCCACTTCCTACCGTGGCCTTTCGCTGGTCAAGGTCAGGATGCATGACAAGTACGACAAGGTGAAGTTGCCGCAGGTATGGGATGAACTGCGACGTAAGATCGGAGATGTTCAGGAACAGCTGCCGCCGGGCTCCGGGCCCAGCATCGTCAACGATGATTTCGGTGACGTGTATGGCTTGTTTGTGGCCCTGACCGGGGAAGGCTATTCCTACGCGGAACTCAAGGATGTTGGCGAGATGCTCCGCAAGGAGCTGAGTCTGGTAACGGACGTCGCACGGGTCGAGTTCTTTGCCGATCAACAAGAGGTGATCTACCTCGAACCAGATCGGGACCGCATGGCCCTGCTCGGCGTTTCGAGTGCGACGATCGCCGCAGAACTGCAGGCCAGAAGTCTGGTGTCCTACGCCGGGCGTGTTTCTGTGGGACCGGACCGGATTGCGCTTGACCCCACTGCGGTCCTTGAAACACCGGAAGAATTCGGGCAGATCGTCCTGAGCAATGTCGCTGGCGGTAGCCAGATCTACTTGCGCGATGTGGCGACCATCCGCCGTGGTTACCAGGAACCCCCGACTCTCCTGCAGCGCTTCGACGGTATGGCATCCGTGGCCCTGGGTATTTCCACCGTCGAAGGCGGCAATGTCGTAGTAATGGGTGAGGCCATCAAGTTGCGCATGGCCGAGCTTCAGGAACGCATCCCGATCGGCATCGAGGTCGGCGTGATCGCCATGCAACCCGACGCAGTAGTCGATGCCATCAGCAGCTTTCTCGTCAGCCTCGGTCAGGCCGTCGCTATCGTGATCGTGGTGTTGCTGATCTTCATGGGACTGCGCACGGGATTGCTGATCGGCTTTGTTCTTTTCCTGACGATCGCGGGCAGCTTTGTTTTTCTGAGCGCGCAGGGTGTGATTCTGGAACGGATCTCCCTCGGTGCCCTGATCATTGCCCTCGGGATGTTGGTGGACAACGCCATCGTCGTGGTTGATGGCATGCTGATCAAGATGCAGAAGGGCATCGAAGCTCGTCAGGCTGCCATCGAGGTCGTGGCACAGACCGCCATCCCGTTGCTGGGCGCCACGGCCATTGCCATCCTTGCCTTCGCCGCCATTGGTACCAGCCAGGACAAGACCGGCGAGTACACACGCTCGTTGTATACGGTGATCCTCGTGTCACTGAGCCTGAGTTGGATCATCGCCGTAACAGCGACTCCGGTGCTGGCAGCCAAGTTTCTCAAGGTGAAGCCGGCTACCGGGGGCGAGGTCGTGGATCCGTACGACACCAGGTTCTATCGCGGCTACAAGGCCTTTCTCGGTGGTGCAATCCGGCAGCGCTGGCTCACCATGGCTGTCGTGGTTGCCATATTCATCGCATCGGTGATGGGATTCAGGACCATCGAGGGAGCCTTCTTCCCCGATTCATCACGGCCCCAGTTCCTGGTCGAATACTGGCTCCCCCAGGGAGCAGACATTCGCACGACCGAGGCGGACGTGACCCAGATCGAGGAGTACATCCTCACGTTGGACGGGGTCCAGCACGTGGCCACGACCGTCGGCGGCGGTGCCATGAGGTTTCTCCTGACGTATACGCCGGAAAAGAGCAACAGCGGTTATGCGGTGATGCTGGTCGAGGTTGAGTCTTACAAGCAGATCGATGAGCTCAAGCCACAGATACAGAGCTGGGTGGAAGATCGATTCCCCCAGAGCATCCCCACGGTGAAGCGATTCATCAATGGTCCGGCTGAGCCGGGAGCGGTGCAGGTGAAGATCATCGGCGACGATCCGGTGAAACTTCGCGAACTGGCTGGCCAGGCCCGAGCCATCTTCGAGGCCGATCCCGATGCCTTTGGCATCCGGCTCGACTGGGGCGATCGAGTGCCCGTCGTGCGTCCGGTGATTGCCACCGAGCAGGCCAACCTGGCCGGGCTCTCACGACCGGAAATCGCAGCGACGTTGCTCGAGGGATTCGAAGGCAAGACCATCGGTGTCTACCGCGAGGACATCGAAGTGATGCCTATCGTCATGCGGGCCCCGGCACCCGAGCGCCTGGACATTGCCAGTATCCACAACCTCCAGATCTGGAGCCCCACGGCGGAGCGCATGATCCCGCTCACCCAGGTGGTAACGGGTTTCGAGACTGTCTGGGAAGACCAGATCATCTCCCGTAACAACCGACGACGGGCCATCACGGTACTTTGCGACCCCGAGAACGGTTTGGCGACATCGTTGCTGGCACGCACGCGGCCGCAGATCGAAGCCCTGGACTATCCACCCGGCTACGAAACCGAGTGGTGGGGCGAGTTGAAGTCCACATCCGAAGCACAATCTTCCCTCGCCGGCGCCTTGCCCCCGTTCATCCTGATGATGATCGTCATCGTGGTGATGCTGTTCAACTCCGTGAGACAGACCCTCGTCATCTGGCTGGTGGTGCCCCTGGGCATCGTCGGCGTGACGGTGGGGCTTATCGGGAGTGGATTGCCATTTAATTTCCTGGCCTTGCTGGGTTTCCTCAGCCTCATCGGCATGATGATCAAGAATGCCATCGTGTTGCTGGACCAGATCAATCTCGAAATTGCCGAAGGCAGCGAAACATTTCCGGCCATCCTGAATTCCGGGGTGAGTCGTCTGCGCCCGGTGGCCATGGCGGCAGCGACGACGGTGCTCGGTATGGCACCACTCTTCCCTGACCCGTTCTTCAACGCGCTGGCCATGACCGTTGCGGCGGGTCTGACCTTCGCGACGGTGCTGACCATGGTGGTCGTGCCCGTACTCTATGCCGTCGTCTACCGGGTGCCCGCGCCCCGGAGCGATGGCTAGTCATTTCGGATTTCCGCGGGGCAACGGCCCCTCGACGGAGGCATCAGTGTGAGTAGATTTCGGATATCTGCCGTTCTAACGATCCTGACCATGACGATCCTGCTCCTGGTCGGAAAGTCTGGCGCAGAGACAAGGCCGACGATTCACATTGCCTATCTGCACGACGGGCCTGCGGCCCCCTGGGCCGAAGCTCTTCGCGATTCGCTTGCTGGAGAAGTCGAGCGAGTCCTGACCGCTGATTATGAGGTCGCAAGGTCACCGGACCTGAGCGTCGTCGCCGTGGCCACGCGTGAATCCTGTCGTGAGGCCCTGCTGGGCCTGCTGGGCAGGCGTGATGTTGACATCATCATCGCCACCGGACCCTTGGGCTCCATGGAAGCAGCCTCCTTGTCGTCCTATCCGAAGCCAGTGATCGGTTCGATGATTCTCGATCCCGGATTGCAGGGTGTGCCCCTTGTCGACGGAACGAGCGGAATTTTCAACTTCACTTACGTGACTTCTCCAAATCCTGTGCAGGCGGATCTGGCGGCCCTGGGTTCCCTGATTGAGTACGATACTCTCGTGTTTCTGGGCAGTTCCCAGTATCTGAGCTCTCTGTCCAGCCGCAAACAGGTCCTGGAGGAGAACACAGGCAGCACCATCGTCTTTGTGCCTGCTGACGGGCCGGTTTCGGCAGTCATCGAGGCCATCCCGGCGACCACCGACGCCGTCTATCTCCTACCCCTGATCACCAGCGATCAAGGGCATATTGATGAACTCCTGGTTGAACTAAGATCCCGACAGGTGCCGGTAATCTCCATGCGCGGGGAACGGGATGTCCGGGCCGGAGCCCTGCTGGGGGTGGCGCCCAGCGACTGGCAGCGCCGGGTGTTTCGCCGCGTGGCGCTCGCCGCCAGCAGCATCGCCATGGGTGACACTGCCGCCGACCTTCCCGTACTCCTGTCCCGCTCCGGCAAGCCGGTCGTGAACATGGGGACAGCACGGGCCATCGGTGTATCACCCTCCTTCTCCTTCCTTATCGATGCGGTGCAGATCGACGAGTCCGACGATACCGCGGCCGCCGACCTGGATCTGTTTACTGCCATGGATGAGGCCCAGCTCAACAATCAGGACATTGCTGCCACCGAGCGCGTCGTGCTTGCCGGCAGTGAAGAAGTAGGCATCTCCTCTTCGGTGCTGTTGCCGCAGCTGAATGGTGGCCTCAGCGGCACCCTGATCGACGAGGACGTCGCCGCCTACCTGGGAACGTTGTCGGAGAGTACCTTCGGTGGCCACGTGGGGTTGACCCAGATCATCTGGTCAGATCAGGCTTGGGCCAACTACTCCATAGCCAAGGATATCCAGACGGCTCGCGAACATGAACTGTCGCGGGTGCGCCTGAACGTAGGGCTCCAGGCGGCCACCGCTTACCTGGATGTTCTGCGGGCCAACACGCTTCTGGACGTGCTGCGGCAGAACCTCACCTTCAGTCGCGCCAACCTGGACCGGGCACAGGTGCGCGTGGACGCAGGTGACGCCAATCGTTCGGAGCTCTACCGCTGGGAGAGCAAGATCGCTGGCGAAAAAACGACTGTGATCGAGGCGATGTCGCGACTCAAGAGCTCCGGGTTCGAACTCAATCGAGTGCTCAGTCGACCGCTCGAGGATGTCATCGACATTGCCGACGCGACCCTCGACGACCAGTTCACCCTCCTGGCCGACCCACGGGTTGAGCGTTTTACCGACAATCCCGCCGGCTTGCGTATCCTGCGGGATTTCCTGACCGACAAGGGACTGGCATCGGCGCCCGAACTGCTCCAGTTCGACGCATCCATCAAGGCCCAGAATCGTGCCCACACAGCCGCGACCCGCTCCTTCTGGTCACCCACCGTGGGGCTGAGCGGGTCCCTGGATCATGCGTTCAGTCGTGGCGGCGTTGGCTCGGACATGTCCGCCCCCGGCCTGCCGAACGACACCAGCTGGAACCTGTCGGTTTTCCTGACGCTGCCCATTTTCGAGGGGGGCAGCCGTTTCGCGGAGTCTGGCCGGACGAGCCAGGAGATCTTGAGGCTGGAGCGTGATCGCTACGCTACGGCCGAGCGCATTGAACGCGAAGTGCGCAGCGCCGTCTTCCAGGCCGCCAGCAGTAACATGGCGATCGACCTGTCGCGCCGATCGGCCGAAGCCGCACGCCTCAATCTCGAAATCGTCGCTGACAACTACTCCCTCGGGCGCGCACTTCTGGTCGACTTGATCGACGCGCAGTCCAACGCCCTGAACGCAGACCTGGCTGCCGCCGATGCGGTCTACGCTTTCCTTCTGGATCTGATGCGCGTCGAACGTGCAGTTGGGCAGTTCACGTTCTTCGTCGAGGCCGATGAACGCACGATCTGGGTCGACGAGTTGGAGGCCTTTGCCGTCGACCGCTGATGCACGACCTGGAAACACCACCGAATTCATGTTGCCCTGTATTGGTCCACCGAATTCACCTGGCCGTTCCGTGTCGATAAGTGACTACAATCGCACGTGTTATGATCTACGCGTCGTCAGTACTCACTAGAATTCAGGAGCGCGAAAATGGGCTCTGCTCCGCTGCCGCGTCTTGAATCTCGGCTAAAAGAGTGCCGCAAGTGACTATCTCTGAGGTTCGTTCGAGTATTCGGACACTACTCCATGCGCCCTGGTGAGTTGCAGGGAGGGCTCCACAAGGACCATGCGCCGGTCCTGCCGTGGAGCCCCCCTACATTACCTCGCCTCGACTCTCTATCGAACCAGCGCCATTCGACGCGTGTGCGTTTCGCCGGCAGCCTTGATGGTGTAGAAGTACATCCCGCTGCTGACCCTCACGCCACGGCTGTCATCGCCATTCCAGATGACCGAATGCTGCCCCGCGGCCTCTTCGCGCTGGACCAGACTCTTCACGAGCCGGCCACGCGTGTCGTGGATCACCAGCGACACCAATCCCGCTGTGGGAAGTTCGTAACGAATCTCCGTGCGAGGATTGAAGGGATTGGGGATGTTCTGCTGGAGCGCCAGCATGCTCGGCCGGGTCGGAGTCGGCGCCGTGGTCGGCGTTGGGGCGATAGTTTCCGAGAGGTCGAAGGCCAGACGGTCGATCCCCCGCGTGGAGAACGAGCTCGACACCATGTAGTCGAGATCCACCAGAGGACTCTCGGGGATGAGCATGATCGCGTCGGCGACCACCTGGGGACTCGCAGTGGGCATCAAGGGCCAGGGCTGGTCGAAGGTGCACCAGAATCCACCCGCCGCGTCCGGATCCCCCAGATGCCAGTTCGTCGTAAGAACTGGCCCGGTGGCATAGCTTCCGGACTGACCCGTCTTCTCCAGGACCACGAAGCCACTGAGCATGTACTGGACGGTGAAGGTCGTGGAACCCAGGGCGCTGAAGTCCGCGCTGAAATCCCAGTTCCCCAACCCCGTCTTCTCATACTGGACCCAACCGATTTCCTGGACGGGCACCCCATCCCCCGCCCCGAACGCACGATGCGTAAGGCGGGCCCCGGTGGTCGTCTCGCCCGGGTCCAGCCTTTCCCAGTGCGCGTTGTACTGGACGGGACAGCCCGGGCACGAACCCACATCCGGCGCACCCCAGCTCACGTTCAGCTCAGCGTCGTCGACGAGCGGGAAGTAGAGGACTCTGCCGGCCCTGAGATCGACGGCGGCATTCGAATCCGGCGCGTAGCTGACCCAGTCATCGATTGCAGATTCACCCGGGAGAACGATGGGAGAATTCTCTCCCCAGGCGTAGGCCGCGGAACAGAGTTCACCCCACAAGACCGCGGCAAAGAAACTGGCCACCGGGCCGGCCGGCGCAACCATGAATCCCGCAACACCTCCGGTGACATAATCGACGATCTTCGTTGTCACGTCAGGATCCGTGGTGGCCCGGGCTGCCACTAACCCGCTCTCGTAGATATCGGTCGAAATGCCCACGGCATAGCGATCAAGGATGTCCCAGGATAACGCGGGCAACGTCGTCGTGATGTGGGCGGTGATCAATGCTTCACTGTCACCTCGTTCTGCCATTTCCCACACCGACGCGAACGAGTCGCGCAACGCGGCGGTGATCCCCAGGTTGTCATACGCCACCCCGGCAAAGTACGAAACCAACTCATCGGATGTGTTCGCCGACCCGAAGTAGGTCGTACCTGAATCCTCGTAGAAGAACCCCAGATCATCGAGGGTCTGCAGGAGCGCATCCGCGCCGTTCTGCGCCCGAACCGGGTCAGCTCCCATTCCAAGCGTATATTGCCGCTGAAGATCGAGTTTCAAGGCGATATCCGCCTGTGTGAGCCGGGTCCCCTCGGACTCGAAGGGGAAATTCGCATAGAAGTCATCCATGACAGCGTCATGCAGCTCCCCCACGCTCGCTGCCGAAGAAATCCCGTACTCGCTGGAGATCTTGAACCGCGATATGTCTTTCGCGCGTACTTCGATCTTCGACACGGCGAAGTGGTCAGGCAAGGTCGCGGCTGCGATGAACTCGACTCGATTGCCCACCACCGCGCTTCCACCGTCGATTTGCAGCGCGGTTCCCGACGGGAACGACACCGCACACGTCTGAAAATTCCACCGGGCCCGGGTGATCCGCAGTGGCTCGCAGGATGTGAAAGGCACGGAACTGGTCAAGGCCGCACCAGTGTGGTCGCGAACAACATGCGTGAGCCCGTTGTCGTCGTAGACCAGAATGGCGTAGTTCGGGCTGCTGAAACTCGGCGTGAACTCGTAACCACCAACCGTACGTTCCATGACCAGTGAGTTTACCGGCAGCAGCGCCCCTGTCTCGAGGGCAGTCGATGCATCGATGGTCAGCCACGCACCCAACGGCGGATCGACTCCATCATTGAGTGAGTCGAGGTCCATCTCCCACGTGGAGTAGATGGCTTCGGTAACCGCGCTGTCGCATTTGCAGGGCCCCAGATCCAGATCGAAACCATCGATGCCCTCCGACCCGAGGTTGGAGATGGAGAGACTGCTGCCTTCGAGAGTGAGAATGCCGGCTCCCAACGGGTTGTGGGTAAAGCCATGAAAGTCGACCGGCACAAACGCGGCAGCGTCCTGATCCCGGGACTCGGCCGGCGTCAGGACCTGAGCGAAAACGGATGAAAAGATCAGGCCTGCACCGAGCAGGAAGATGAGGGCGTAGACGGGAATTCGGGACACGAGCTGTCCTCCTGCGTGAGTGTGGGCGGGCAGACCGGAGAGCTGGGCGCGGCCGTGCGGTTTGGGAGGGTATCGGGGAGAGCGAGTGAATCTAACCCGGGCAATGACTCTTCACATCGATTACGGCGCCGGAACAGGCCGGAGGCCAATCCAGTGGCCCACACTCGGATAGGGCCCTCACCAGCACCAACAAAACGCGGGCGAGGCCACCAGCCCCGCCCGCATCTAGTTTCCGCTCCGACGCGATCTACTTCTTGTACTTCGCCCGGAACTCTTCCTGGCGCTTCTCGCGCTC
>Ga0164313_10000997_pt1 | contig 24289 bp, 18 predicted proteins | sample GuaBasSedimGuay4_FD_113735 | JGI IMG/M metagenome (GOLD analysis project Ga0164313, IMG submission 113735) | Subseafloor sediment microbial communities from Guaymas Basin, Gulf of California, Mexico - Guay4, Core 4569-4, 0-3 cm | ecosystem: Environmental > Aquatic > Marine > Hydrothermal vents... | reverse complement strand
CATGCGTTTAGTTTGATGCAGATGCGAGGCGTCAAAACCCGACGACATAGTAATCTATTTCAAGGGTTTAGCAACGAAACAGATGCGTTAAAATAAATGCACTTGTAAAAAAATGATAAAACTTAGTTTTTGGAAAGAGTAGTCATATATCACACAAATTTAGTAAGTTAGAGAGTATTATCATTTTTTTATGAATAATGCAGGTTAGAAACATTTTTTAATTTATACCTTTAACTAAAAACAACTTCAGTATTATTGTAACAAATAATTATAAGATGATATCCAATAAAATGAAAGAAGCTTTAAATCAACAAATAAAGCTCGAAGCAGAATCTTCTCAAATTTATCTTAGTATGGCTTCCTGGTCCGAAACAGAAGGCCTTAATGGCATAGCCGATTTTTTTTATAGTCAGGCTGATGAAGAACGGTTGCATATGCTTAAACTAATAAGGTATGTAAATGAACGCGGTGGCCATGCAATAGTCCCTCCGTTAAAAGGACCCGAAAACAGCTATAATAATGTCCGGGGTCTTTTTGAAGACTTTTTAAAACATGAAGAAGATGTTTCCGAAAAAATACATGGGCTTGTTGATCTCAGCATGACCGAGCATGACTATTCTACCCATAACTTTTTACAATGGTACGTTGCAGAGCAAATTGAAGAAGAAGCACTGGCCCGTACAATTCTTGATAAACTTAAGTTAATTGGTGATGATAAAGGTGGGTTTTATATGTTCGACCGGGATTTGGTAAACATTAAATCTTCGATAAGTTCAAGCAATAATTAATTTTGTTTAATTAATAATATTAAAACATCATCGTTAATAAGTATCGTCGGGGCATAAACATAAAATTAGCCTAAAAACTAACTTTACTTGCCGAATGGCGTACAATTAATACATTTTTCAAAGAACTTGAAATTTTTTAAACATATCGTTAGCCTAATTTTGGTGTTGGGATTTATGGGTTTTCAAGAAAGCCCTAAAATGAAAAACACCGATACCAATGCTATTCTAAAGGCATCGTACATCTATAATTTTGCCAAAATGATCGATTGGCCGAAAGCTGAAAAATCAGGTAATTTTATTATTGGCGTTTATGGCAACTCTTCTGTATATAAAGAGTTAATTAAAAAGTATGCATCTAAAAACATTGGTAACCAACAAATTGAAATAAAAAAACTTTCAAATACCCCTTCGGTTGGTAAAATTCACTTACTCTATATATCTAAGGATAAAGTGGATGATATTGCAACACTAGTAACTAGTATTGAAGATGGGGCTGTGCTTGTTGTTACCGAGAGTTCTGGTGCGTTGGATAAAGGAAGTATTATAAACTTTGTAATTGTAAATAACAGTTTGAAATTTGAATTAAATATTATGGGGGCCGACCAACATAAACTTATCGTTGGTTCGCGGCTTAAAGATTTGGCATATAAAAAGTAGAAAAAAAACATTGATGATAAAAAGAGGTTACATACTCCTATTGATTTTAATAATATCCGTAAATATGGTAAGTGGGCAAACCAGTGCCTTAACTTATGACTCGTACGATTATTATATAAATAATGAGTATCAAAAAGCAGCCGAACTTATCGATCGGGCTGTTGTAGAAACCGAAGATTCAACAAATGTTGAAGCGTGGCAATTAAGAGCCATTATTTACTATGCTATATTTAAAGTTATTGATAATAAAAGTGTTTTATCTGATGCCCGCGTGGTTTCCTTGATTTCTATTTTAAAATCGCTTGAATACGATACCGAGAAAGAATACTTTGACCAAAGCGTTAGACTGCTTGATAAGATTTCTTTGTCATATTATAATAATGCTGTATTAGCTACAGCTGAATTAAACATAGCTGATCCAAAATTTGCTGAAAATTCTTATCTGGAATACAAAAGAATTCAAAAAATAGCATATCCTAATAAAAATTTCGATGAAAAGGATAAGGGTTTTTACAGGGCAGAAGCAACTTCTTTTGCCAGAAAATATCAACAGGATGTCCAAAACAACAAAGACCTGTTTTATTTAACCATAGAGGCATTGGAAAAAGTTTTGAAAATAGATTCAAATGATTATCCTGCCAATTACAATACCGGTATTTATTATTACAATGAAGGGGTATATCAAATTGAAACAGTTGATTCCCAAACCGATTTAACACAATTAGTAATTATTCAAGAATACGGTGTTCAAATGTTTAAAGAAGCCCTTCCATATATGTTGAAGGCTGATAGAATCAGGCGTAGAGAGGAAACATTAAAAGGGTTAAGGGGTATTTATAATGTGTTGTATGAAAATGAAAAATTTGAATATTATACCCGTGAGTTAGAAAAATTCAGGGAGAATAATCCAAAAAAATAAATAACTGGCTTTATAATGGCAATACGATATACCATACAAAACAGATTGTTTGCCGGTTTCTCGTTTTTAATTATTACCGCACTTTTATTAATATTATTAATGGCAAACACCATTTATAATGCGGTTCAGTATAACTATAAAATCGCCAATATATATGCTCCTTCAGTTAACGAACTCGAAAGGCTGGACCAATTACTTACCCAATCGCAAAGTTATATTTCTATATGGGCGATGGTTCAAAGTAAAGATACCCAACAAAAAAGACACCTTAACCGTTTATTACAGCTTGATTATCCTGAAATAAAGAAAAACATTAACAAACTTGCATACGATTGGAACAGTGAAGATGTTGAGTTGCTTCAAAAAATATACCGTGAAAACGATGAACTTTTTGATTACTATGAAGAAATTATGAATTCATTTTACTCTTTCCAGAGTTATAACGATGCCATGCTCTATTTCAATTATGTTGAAATGGTAGAAGATGGTGGTATCATTGATTTGGGGGTAAAAGACATTAGAAGGGATTTAAAAAACCTAAAAAACAGGTATTATAAGAAATCCACTGAAATTACCCGTTTGTTGACTTCTGAATATGAGAAAATTAAAATCATTATCATTATTTCTGGTTTGTTCCTACTCATTGGTGGTATCGTTATTACACTTATAACTACCCGTGCCATTACCACTCCGGTAAATTCGTTACGCAAAGTGTTATTGGACCTCGCTAAGGGTGTTTTCCCTAAACATGAGATTCGGGTTACTAATGACGAAATTGGTGATATGGTAAAGGCCCTGAACTCCCTGATTAAAGGATTGGGGCATACTACTGATTTTTCCCGGGAAGTTGGTGTCGGTAATTTCGATTATGCATATACCCCATTAAGTGATGAAGATATCCTCGGACATGCATTGCTTAAAATGCGCGACGAACTTAAAGAAAGCGAAAGAATACTCGAGCAAAAAGTAATTGAACGGACGAAAGAGATTGAGAAACAAAAAGAGCGGGTCCAAATGCTCTACAAAAACGTTACCGATTCAATTAAATATGCAAAACGATTGCAAAATAGTATCCTACCCCCAGATTTGTGGATTAAAGCTTTACTCCCCGAATCCTTTATTCTATATATGTCGAAGGATATTGTTTCCGGTGATTTTTATTGGGTAGAACGATTAAACAAGCACGAGGTGCTTTTTGGGGCTATTGACTGTACCGGACATGGTGTTCCCGGGGCTTTTATGAGTCTTGTGGGTTATAACGGCCTTAACCAGGCGGTAAAAGAACACCACCTTACACATCCCGACCAAATTTTAAACGATTTAAACCGTTCGGCCATAGCTTCTTTAAACCGTGACAGAAGTTCTGATTTTATTAGGGACGGCATGGATCTAGCTATTTGTAAACTAAATAAAAAAACAAGGGTTATTGAGTATGCCGGAGCCAAAAATCCATTGTATGTAATTAGAAATAGCAAGTTAATCACCTATGGGGCTGATAAATTCTCCATTGGTGAAGACAGTTCTGAATTAAAATTCAGTTTAACCTCCGTTCAACTTGAGCCCGGTGATGTGGTTTATTTATTTACTGATGGATATGTTGACCAGTTTGGAGGCGAATTGGGTAAAAAATTCAAATATGAGCCTTTTAGAAAATTGCTGTTGAGCATTGCTGAATTACCCTCGGAAGAACAACATGAAGTACTATATGAAACAATTGTGAAATGGCAGGGTGGTTTTGAACAATTGGATGATATCCTGATATTTGGGGTAAAAATCGATTGATTGGTTTAGTCGTATTTCAAAACATTTTATTTCCTATACTTTCTAATTCCCGATTTCGGTTACGGATTTGTGTTTTTGCAATAAATTATAAATATGCGAAATGGAACAATTGTATTTTAATGCCAATTTTTTAAGGGTAAAGTGCTTATTGTGGTACAAAATGTAAATGTCCTTTCTTTTTTCCAGCGAAATCTTAACTCTTTTTCCGGGTGTAGTTAAACCTCCTTTTTTACCATGTTTTTTAATGCGTTTTGACCATAAGTCTTTATTGGATCTCCGGCCTGTTTCAAATTCCTTTTTCATAAAATCAGAAAAGCTTTTCCAGACAAGATTGCCAATTGCATTATTGGTTTTGTTCCCATCATTATGAACAACAATTAGTTTATGTTTTGACTTAGGTTTTGAAATAAAGCATGTTGCAATGGCATGATGTACATAAACGGTTTTTTTTGCCCCGTTATCATGTATAAGTGTACAAGCTAAATATCCATTTATTATTCTGGTCTTGAGAGTCTTTTCTATGAATCCCAGCCCGTTTCCTCCTTTTGTTTTCGTAATCTTTTTAATGGTTCCCCGGTTCGAAATAAAATATCTCGAGTATCCGGTTAAAACTATCCATTCTTCAGTATTGCACATTACTAAATGTGTTTAAGGTTGTAGAAAATACAAATTTATGAATTTACAAAATACCGGATTACATTAAGGTTAAATCTTGGAAAGCAATATGCTTTTAAACCCATTTCATTTTACCTATAAACCTTTCTTTGTAAGAACCTCCTATGGGTATTTCTTTTTTGTGGCCTTCCATAATAATGGTGTGTTGTTCAATAGCTGAAATTTTACTTGTATTTACAATATATGACCGATGAACCCTTAAAAAATGGTCGAAATCGAATTTTCGGTCAATATCCTTCATTGTTGAATGAATCGTAAATTTTTCATTGTTGGTGTGTATGATAACATAATCCTTTAAAGCCTCTATAAAAATTATTTCTTCTGTTTTAATCTTTATAAACCTTGATTTTGATTTAACAAAAACGAAATCGTTTGTTTCCCTGTTTTCTACAATTTGATAGAGCAGTTCTCTTTCTTTTAAAATTTCTTTGTTTTTTTTGTGCTTATAAACCGCCATTTCTATGGCTGTTTTTATATCTATCTCTTTAAAAGGTTTAATTATATAACCATAGGGCTCTGTTTGCTTTGCTTTTTCAAGAGTATAATCTTCAGCATAAGCTGTTAAATATATGTAAGGTATATTCAAAGATTTACCTATAATATCAGCGGCCTCAATGCCATTCATTTCCCCTTTTAGCATTATATCCATTAATATAATGTCCGGTGATTTTTCGTTAGCCAATTCAATCGCCTTGATACCGGTTGCAGCGGTTCCTACAACATCGTATCCCAATCGTTTAAGACTATACTCTAAATCTTTAGAAACAATAATTTCGTCCTCTACAACTAAAACACTGATTTTAGACATCTTTATTAAGTTTTAACCTGTTCAAAATTAATCAAATATTCTGTTCCCTTTTTATTATTTAAGCTAATTGTTCCGTCCAATTGATCTACCAATGCATGAACCAACTGAAATCCTAAGGATTCGGTATTATCTACATCAATATTATCGGGCACACCGATACCATCATCACTTATGTTTAAAACAATTGTATTATTATTCTTTTTTATACTAATGCCCAATTCTCCCTTATTCTTTTTTATAAAAGCATGTTTAAGTGCATTTGATACCAATTCGTTTACAATTAAACCACAGGGTATCGCCTGATCAAGATCTAAATAAATCTCATCAAAATATGTTTTTAACTTAACAACAACCCCATCCATTCTATAAGAATAAATAAGGTTTTTAGCCAACGACATTATATATTCTCCTAGTTTAATAGACGAAAAATCAGAATTTTGATACAACCTTTCGTGAACAAACGACATGGTTTTAATTCTATCCTGAGACTCTTTTAATATATCAAGTGTTTTTTTATCGTTTACATAACTTGCCTGTAGGCTTAAAATGCTTGAAATAACCTGAAGGTTATTTTTTACCCGGTGATGTACTTCCTTTAATAAAATCTCTTTTTCTTTAACAGTAGCCCTTAACTTATCTTCTGTTTCTTTACGATCTGTAATTTCAAAAGCTAAACACGAAACTTCAGCTATTGTCCCAACTTTAAAATATACCGGATTAAAAATAACCTCAAACCATTCCTTAGATCCTTTAATGTCTACAATGCTCAATTCTATCTGGCTATGATATCCTTTAAATGCTTTTTTTATAGCATTACTAAGTGCTTTTTTGTTCTCAGATAATGCAGAAAAATAATGCGGGTCTAAAAGCATGTTTTTTTTAATGGAAATTCCATGTTTTAAAACTAAAAACTTAGCAAAATTCTTATTAAAAGATCGGGTTCTAAAGTCTTTATCAAAAGTGAAAATCATCATGTTAGAAGCACTTTCGAATATTGAATTTATTTTTGCTGTTTGTTCATTAAGTCTTTTTTCAGCTAGCTTTTTTTCAGTTATATCGTGTGCAATGCCTGTTACCTCTTTAATTTCTCCGTTTGGTAAAACAATAGGGTTTAAAAATGTTTCTCTAACCTCACTTTTACCATCTAACCGCAAGGTTTCAGTTTCAAATTTTACAACATTTCCTTTAAAGGCTTCATCGTATTTTTTGTTCCAAAATACATGTTTTTCCTTATTCGAAAAATGGTTTTTTGGATAGGAATAATCCATATTCAATTCAGGATAAATGCCATACCTATTTTTTATTGCTTCAGCAAAATTTTTATTAAACGCCGTTAAACATATACGGTTATTTACAATCCAAAATAAATGCGTACTATTATTAAAAACTGCGTTTAACCTGGCTGAATGTATTTTAAGTTTATCCCTGGCTTTTTTGACTTCTGTTATATTCCTAAAAATACTTCTTATAGCAATTGGTTTTCCATTGTAATAATCAATTATAGAATTTCCTTTAAGTATATATTCAGTTCCATCTTTACTTTTAAATAAAACAACCTTAGTTTTTTTTATTTTCTCTTTTAAAATAGCTTCTACAAAACCACGCTTTTTGTAATATTTATTTTGCTTAGACAGCACGTTACTTATGTTAAGCTTTTTGGATTCTTCCTGTGAATATCCAAGTGTATTTAGCCAAATTTTATTTACGCTAATAATGTTTCCATTAATATCAATAGTCTGTATAAGGTCTGTAGAGTTTTCAAATAACTCTTTATAAATTTTTTCTGTGGTCTCTACTCTTTTTGATATTTCATTAAGTTTATTAACATCTTTACCGCAAATAACATAACCAAACTCATTAAAATCTGCATCCTTTATTGGAAATGCATTTATAATGTTTATTAATTTTGAATTGTCTTTTTTTTTGAATTCTATCAGCCCTTTAAACGTTTTATTCTTTTTAAAGGATTTTTTTACTTTTTCAATGGATGGTTTACTTTTAAAAAAATCCACTTCTTTTTTTGAGAAAGCTTCATCTTGAGTATATCCAAATGCCTTTTGCGCATTGGTATTAAATTCAACTACATTCCCTTTTTCATCAAATGCAATAATAAAATCAGAAGTGTTTTCTATAATGTTTTTATAAAGAAGATCGTTTTTTATCAAAGCTTGCATTAACCTTTATATTTAATATTCCTCAAGATCATCATTTGGAAGGGTTTCGGGTTTTACTTTTACACCGTCTATTTTAATATCTATCCCTCTTTTATACTTTATTGTAATATCAACATTTCCATTTTCATCATAGGTTTTCCAAATACCATCTTTAAACCCAAACTTATATTTTCCCTGTTGTTTTATCGATCCGTTTATAAAATAATACTTATGCTTTCCATGGGGTTGTCCATTGGTATAGGAACCTTTAAAATTAATTTTGCCATTATCGTATTTATATACCCATTTACCGTGTTTTAAGTCTTCTCTGTAACTTCCCCGCTCTTCGGTATCCCCAACCTTATAAAACCATTCTCCTTCTTTAAAACCATCAATATACTCCCCTTGTGTAATTATTACTTCGTCTTCGTCGTATTCAACAGACAATCCATCTTCCCTGCCTCTTAAATATGATTCTTCGCGATGTATAACCCCATTTTTAAAATACCAATACCAGGAACCACTGGCTTTTCCATTTTTAAATTTTCCAACCTGCTTTTTCTTTCCAGTTTTATAAAAATACATCCAGGTACCTTGTTTTTTACTATTTACAAATTCACCTTTTAACTTTACTTCACCATTAACAAAATAAAATTCCCAATTTTTCTGATACAGTCCGCTTTCATCTACAATCCCTTTTCTAATTACTTTTCCATCTTTATAAATAAACCCATCAATAATGTTTCCTTGCTTATCGTAAACACGGTGTGTACCCTCTTTTTTTCCTTCTTTATATGTACCGGTTGTGTTAATGGTTCCATCTTCATAATAGGTACTTCTTATATCTAAAATAACCGTTTCCTGAGCTTCCAAATCAGGAATATCTTCATCAAATTTGTTTATTTCTTTTAAACTACCGTTTTTATCGTATTCTTTAAAAACACCATTTCGTTTACCGTTTTTATAATACCCTTCCGTTCTTAATATACCATTATCATAAAATACCAACCATTTTCCTTGTTTTCTACCTGCATTATCATTTCTGTTTATTTTTTGTTTCGATCTTAAATACCCAGCTTTAAATTTGTATATGGTTATTATTCTTCCATCAATTGAATCATATTCATAACCGGTTCCTTCTTCCAGTCCATTTACAAAAGGAATTTCGGTATGTACATTTCCATTAGGATAGTATGTGGTTTCTATACTGTCTTTTACATCACTTTTATAATACGAAACAATAGATAATCTTCCTTCTATATCATATTTTTTTGAAACTCCGTTTTTTTTCCCCCCTAAATATGTTATTTCATCTTTAACAAACCCCTCTGCTGTGTAAAAAATCCAATTACCATGTAATTCAAAATCCAACCTATCACCTTCTGATTTTAGCTGCCCACTTTCAAAATAAGTTTTCCAATAGCCTTCCGGTTTTCCACTTATTAAATTTCCTTCACTGGAAACCTTACCATTATCAAAGTAAAATTTATTATATCCATTTGGAATTATATCATTATTATCCTGACTATAAACAGGTATAAAAATCAGATTTAGAATATAAAAAACATAAAATACCTTATAAATATATTTCATTCTTTTTAAAAAATTTAATAGTAATAATAAGTGTTGTTAATATGGTTTAAAAATAATGTTTATTTAGTTTTGATTTTGTCTTTTTAACACCTTATTAACATGTTATTACTTTTAAAGTGCTTAGATTTAAATATTAAGCAATTTACTATAGTTTAATAATAAATAATTTGTTAATTAATTAATTTAAAATTTACCATTAAAAGTGTTTATTTTATGGTTTGTAAATTTTAATAAGTTTATTAATTACGGTGTTGTTTGTTTAATTTTTTTTATCTATATGTAAAAATATTTTTAAAAAGCAAGAAAAATTTATCAGATTTAATCAACAACAATTAACAATTAAAAGTACAACATTGTTAATTACTTGTTAATTTTAATAATCATATAATCAACACTTTAAAAATAGTAAAAATTAAATTGTTCATAAAAAACCTATTAAAACAAACATATTATGATGGAAAAAATTGCATTAGGAAGTGATCATGCTGGTTATGAAAAAAAAGCTGTCGTTATTGAATATTTAAAGGAATTGGGATATAAAATAAAAGATTTTGGTACCTATTCAGAAGAAAGTGTTGATTACCCTGATTTTATTCATCCGGTAGCAACATCAATAGAAAATGGTACTTATGATTTAGGTGTGATCTTTTGCGGATCGGCGAATGGGGCAAGTATGACAGCTAATAAACATCAAGGTATTAGAGCTGCTTTAAGCTGGATTCCGGAAATTGCCAGGCTGGGAAGGGAACACAACAATGCAAATATTGTGGCAATTCCGGCCAGATATGTTAGTGATAAAGAAGCCATTGCTATTGTTGATGCTTTTTTGAATGCAAAATTTGAAGGGGGAAGACATGCCCGCAGGGCAGACAAAATAGGCTTAAAATAGTTTAATATGAAAACAAAAACATTTTTTATTGTTGCAATTTTATTTTGTAATTCGGTTTTCTCCCAGTTTGATAGTACTGCCTATAAGTATGCACAGACAATTGATACAAACGATATTGAGAGTATTATATATACACTTGCATCTGATTCAATGTTGGGTAGAAATACCGCAACCGAAGGTCAGAAAAAGGCAGAATTTTATTTGGTTGATAAAATTAAAGAGATTGGGTTAGAACCAGGAAATGGTGATTCTTATTTACAGGAGTTTAATGTTTACAAAAAAGATTTTTTAAATATTGAATTGAAGATTGATAATGCTGAAATAAGCAAAGATCAGATATTTTCTGTTTCAGGCGTTAAAGGATCTGAACTAGAAAGCGATTCTATTGTATTTGCAGGGTATGGTATAAACAGCGATAATTATAACGATTACAAAAATTTAGAAATCAAAGGAAAATCTGTTTTTATTTTACCGGGAGAACCTATCGATAGTGATGGTAAAAGTTGGGTGAATGGAAAAAAACAATCAGAATGGAAAGACAACCTGGAGCTTAAAATAGACGCTGCCCGGATAGCAGGGGCTAACGTACTTTTTATTATACTTGATAAGTATGTAGATTTTAAAAGTAAGTATAATAATTGGATAAATATGGGTGCTTTAACATTGGCAGATAGTACCGAAGAAAAGATTATTCCCATTGTATTTATTGATAAATATACATTTAAAACCATTTTCGGTTTTTCTGATAAAAAATTAAAAAATCATTTGAAGAAGATTAATTCTAAAGGGCAGCCAAAATCTATTGAAATTAAGAAGTATTTAAAACTAGATATTAGAGGGGAAAATAGTACGATGACCTCGTCAAATATATTGGCCGTAATTCCCGGTACAGACCTTAAAAAAGAATGGGTGATTATATCTGCGCACTATGACCATATTGGAGTTTCGGGTACAGAGGTATATAATGGTGCTGATGATAATGCCAGCGGTACAACCGCAGTATTGGAAATAGCTGAAGCGTTTAAAACTGCGGAAAATGATGGGTTTAAGCCCCGTAGAAGCATTTTGTTTTTATTGGTTTCTGGCGAGGAAAAAGGATTATTAGGATCTAAATATTATAGTGAACACCCGGTTTATGAATTAGATAAAACCATGGTAGATTTGAATATTGATATGATAGGAAGAAGGGACGAAGAACATAAAGAGTCGAACAACTATGTTTATTTAATTGGAGCTGATAAATTAAGCCGGGAATTACATGAGATAAGCGAACATACAAATGCTACTTATAGTCAGTTGGAATTGGATTATACCTTTAATGCCGAAGATGATCCCAACAGGTTTTATTACAGATCGGACCATTACAATTTTGCTAAAAATAATATTCCTGTCATCTTTTATTTTAATGGAACGCATGAAGATTATCATCAGTTGACCGATACGGTTGATAAAATAGAAATGGATGCTTTACAAAAGCGTGCCAAGTTGGTATTTTATACCGCATGGAACCTTGCGAACAAGGATGAAATGCTAAAAATGGATTAAATTATTCAGCCAACAAATCTTCGATAAACTTTTCAGTTTTAGCGGTATATTCCTCGTAGTATTTTCCGGTTCCAGGCCCGTAGAAACCCGTATAAATTTTTCTAATTTTTTTGTTTTTATCAAAATATATTGCCGTAGGAAACGACATAATCTTATTCAAATACGGAAAAACCCTTAAGGCATATTCGTTAGTGGCTTTACCCCCGTACAACAGGGTGTATTCAATATTGTTAGCAGCCTTATATTTAGTAAGTTTATCGAGTATAACCTGCGTATTTGTTCCATTTTCGAATGCAACCGCTATAATCTCCAACCCATCTTTATTATATTTTTTGTAAAGTGTATTAAAATAGCGCGCTTCATCTAAACAATTAGGACACCATGTTCCCATTATCTGGACAATTTTAACCTTGTTTTTAAATTGATCATCAGCCAATGTTACGGTATCCCCTTCCGATGAAATAAGTTTCAGCCTATCTTTTGGTTTTATTTGGCTAATAGTATAGGTTAATTGTTCAGGATTTCTTAGATGTACGGTATCATTTGCAGCTCCTTTCCATTTATAATTTCCTGTTTTTCCGGAAACAAATTCACCGTTTAACAAACTATCACCCATTATATCAGCTGTAAAAAAAAATAAATGTGAGCCATCAAAAGTTGAAAGTTTTAGTTTGTTACCATCTACAACACCTTCCAAAAAGCGATAATCTCCAGTTTCTGTTGCAAAACTTCCTTTAACGCTGTTTCCGGCTTGCTCAAAAATGCCAATTGCTTTTGTTGTCGTTTCGCCCCTATCAATGCTCACATCATATTTAGGCTGTAGGTATGTATTACTGTCTTTACTTGTTTCGAACCGGGCATCCTGAGTATAAGTTGCAACAATTGGAATTACATAATCTTCAACAGCATCTTTAACATATATACCATTTAATTTTTTATCAGTTACAATATGGCCTTCTAAATGTGAATTGAAATTGGGTATTGCAACATAAAAGGAATCGTTTTTTATTTCAAAATCCATTTCGATATGCTCGGCGCCATTAATTATTGTCAGTTTACTACCGGACAGTTTTGCGCTTATCGGAATTTTTTGCCCTTGGGTAATAAATTCAATTTTCCAATTACCAGCGTATGGAGCAGCCTGCTGACCAATGTCCTCTGAGGTATTGGAATTACATGATGTAATTAAAAATAAAGAAACTAAAATTAGAGCAAAGTATTTCATAATAAACAAGTTAGTTTGTAAAAAAGGGCTGCTCACATGAGCAGCCCTTTAAGGTTTTATTAAATCTCTATATCAAACTTAATACCCTGTGCCAGTGGTAATCCGGTCGAATAGTTTATTGTATTTGTTTGGCGGCGCATATATATTTTCCAGGCATCAGAACCCGATTCGCGGCCACCACCTGTTTCTTTTTCACCACCGAATGCACCACCAATTTCGGCACCGGATGTCCCAATATTTATATTGGCGATTCCACAATCGGAGCCGTTAACCGACAAGAATCTTTCTGCTTCACGCATGCTATCGGTAAATATAGCTGATGATAACCCCTGAACAACGCCATTTTGCATGGCAATAGCTTCGTCTAGTTCTTTGTATTTAAGTAAATATAAAATGGGGGCAAAAGTTTCGTCCTGAACGATAGAATAGTGATTCTGTGCTTCTACAATGGTTGGTAAAACATAACATCCGGAAGAGAATTCTTCACCTTCCAGAACCTTATTCCCGACCAAAACATGACCACCCTCTTCCACTGCTTTTTCAATTGCTTTGTTATATAAATCTACAGCGATGGTGTCTATAATCGGGCCAACATGGTTGTTTTCATCCAATGGATTTCCAATTTTAAGCTGACCATAAGCATTAACTAAAATATCTTTAACCTTATTGTAAATGCTTTCATGTATTATTAGTCTACGTGTGCTAGTACAACGTTGCCCTGCTGTTCCAACAGCGCCGAACAAAGTACCAACAATTGCCATTTTTATATCGGCTTGCGGTGTTAAAATAATGGCATTATTACCACCAAGCTCCAATAATGATTTTCCCAGGCGTGCAGCAACTTTTTGTGCTACGATTTTCCCCATTCTGATAGATCCTGTTGCCGAAATAAGCGGGATGCGTTTATCGTTGGTCATTAATTCACCAATTTTATAGTCGCCAACCACAAGGGAGGAAATTCCTTCCGGAAGGTTGTTGTCCGTTAAAATTTGAGCCATTAATTTTTGTGTAGCTACTCCACATAAAGGTGCTTTTTCCGATGGTTTCCAAAGAATGGTATCTCCGGAGATGAAAGCCAGGGCAGCATTCCAGGCCCAAACAGCAACCGGAAAATTAAATGATGTGATTACCCCAACTATTCCTATTGGATGCCATTGTTCATACATGCGGTGTTCCGGTCGTTCAGAATGCATCGAAAGCCCGTATAACTGGCGTGATAAACCAACGGCAAAATCACAGATATCAATCATTTCCTGCACCTCACCCATTCCTTCCTGCAACGACTTACCCATTTCGTAGGAAACGAGTTTCCCCAGAGGTTCTTTGTATTCGCGGAGCTTGTCCCCTAACTGTCTTACAATCTCTCCGCGTTTGGGAGCCGGCACATTTCTCCATGTTTTAAAAGCCTCTTCCGATTTTTGAATAATTTTTTCATATTCTTTAGGAGTGGTCATCCGGACTTTACCGATTAATTTACCATCAACTGGACTTATTGAGGTAATTAAATCCCCTTCACCAAAAAAGCTTGTCCCAGTTGAACTGCCATAATTTTCTTCTTTAATACCAAGGGTATGTAACATTTCCCCTATTCCGTATTTGTCTTCTATTAAGGTTTCCATAGTTATTAATTTTTGAGCTGCAAAATTACATAATTATCGGGCAGCATACACAAATGTTTTATTCTGAAATATAATTTTATATATTGCAAATAACTACCTGTATAATATTGAGGTTTAGTAAATTAATAGAATATTGACATTGTGTGGGTTTTCTGATAGAAATCATTAGCACTCCTACTCATGAAGATTAGCTAGTTAAAATCGTCTTAAAGCCGATTATTCCGGTAGTTTTTTACTAAAAATGTAGATCAAACTGGAATGGTTTAATGTTTTGCGTCCTTTTAAGTTTGATACAAGACCGTTACTTGCAGCAAAAAAAACATTACCATTCTTGTATTTTTCCGAAAGCATCGAAACATAAAAAGAATCAAACACCATTGGTTTTATCGTGTCTAATTTAAAACCATGTTTCGAAGCAAGGGCGGTAATATTCTTTTTAGAAAAATGATATAAATGTCGGGGAACATCATAAGCGGCCCAATATTTTTTGTAGTGTTTTGCATCGGCAGATTCAGGATTAGGCAAGGCAATAATTAACCTCCCATTATCTTCTAAAAGCAGGTAGAGTTGAGCTATATACTTATTTAACTCACTTACGTGCTCCAGCACATGCCACATGGTTATTATTCCATAACCACCATGGCTTAATTTAAAGAGGTTGTCAATTGGAAAAACTTTACCGGGCAATTTGTTTAAAGCCAGGCATCGCGCACCTTTGTCAGGTTCCAATCCGGTAACACCCCAATTATTATCAGCAGCAAATTTTATAAAATCACCGGTTCCACACCCTACATCCAATAGTGTTCTAGAAGTAGTTAAACCAGAAATTAATTTCACTTTTTGCTTTAAGGTAACACCCTTAACTTTTTGGTATAGATAATTGATAATTCCCTTTTGCGTATCACTATGCGAGACATAATCTTCGGAAGCATAATAGGCAGGAAGTTCATCATCTGTGGGTCGCGGTGATGTAATTTTAAACCCACAATTATCGCACTTTTTAATATTAAATTCTTCTTTGGATATCGAATAATCAACAACGGTTAAAAAACTGATCAGTTTATCCGAATCACATATTGGACACCTTTTAATTTCTTGCATAGTATTATGTTTCACGTGGAACATTACCGCCCTAAATGTACCAACAATACAGATATATCGGCTGGTGATACCCCACTGATTCGTGTTGCCTGACCAAGTGTGTCAGGGCGTATTTTAATTAATTTTTCGCTGGCTTCTGACGATAATGATTTGATGCTTTTATAGTTGTAATCAGATGGTATTTTCACACCTTCAAGTCTTTTTACCTTATCAGCCATTTCCTTTTCTCGGTCGATATACCCTTTATATTTTATGGTTATTTCGGCTGATTCTGATATTTCGGGTTTACTTCCCTCAAGCAGATCTAATTTGTTTTTTAATGTTGGAATAACATTTTCAAGCGTTTTTAACGAGATATTTGGACGTAATAAAACCGATTGGAGCTTTACCTTTTGTTTGAGTTTAGAAGAATTTATTCCGGTTAAAAAGGGGTTAAGCTGTTCGGGAGTAACGCTTTCTTTTTTGATAAAATTGATCAAGTCTGAAACTTTTTTGTATTTACTATCAAGCGTTTTCATTCTATTTTCATCCGCCAAACCGAGTTCGTGTCCCAACGGGGTTAGTCTCTCGTCTGCATTATCCTGACGTAATAAGAGTCTGTATTCTGCCCTTGAAGTGAACATCCGATAGGGCTCTTCAGTACCTTTAGTAATTAAATCATCGATTAATACACCAATATAGGCCTCATCCCTGTTTAGTACAAAAGGACTTTTTTCACTATTCTTTAAATTCGCATTTACTCCTGCCATTAAGCCCTGTGCTGCCGCTTCTTCATAACCGGTGGTTCCATTAATCTGGCCGGCAAAATATAGGTTGCTGATCAATTTAGTCTCCAATGTTGTTTTTAGTTGGGTAGGAGGGAAGTAATCGTATTCAATGGCATAGCCAGGCCTAAACATTTTAGCATTTTTAAAACCAACCATTTCTCTTAATGCTTTTAACTGAACATCTTCTGGTAAGCTCGACGAAAACCCATTGACATAAACTTCTATGGTATTCCAACCCTCAGGCTCAACAAATATTTGGTGGCGGTCACGGTTGCTAAAGCGTTCAATTTTATCTTCAATTGATGGGCAATAGCGGGGACCAACCCCCTGAATTCTTCCGGCAAACATCGGAGAAAATTCAAATCCTGTTCTTAATATATCGTGTACATTTTTGTTGGTATAGGTGATGTGACAACTTCGTTGTTTGGTTAATGGAGGGGTTTTTGTATAAGAAAAACGTGAAGGTTTTTTATCTCCGGGCTGCTCTTCCATCAATTCATAATTAAGCGATCTACCGTCAATTCTTGGTGGTGTTCCTGTTTTCATCCGACCACTTTCGAATCCGAGGTCCATGAGTTGTTCGGTTATTCCAAAAGATGCTTGTTCCCCTATTCTTCCGCCACCTAATTGTTTTTCTCCGATATGGATAATTCCATTTAAAAATGTTCCGTTGGTTAAAATTACAGATTTAGATTTTACTGTCATCCCAAGAGAAGTTTTAACACCCCTTACGCTCCCATTCTTTGTTATAATTCCAACTACAAAATCTTGCCAGAAATCTAGGTTTTTAGTGTTTTCTAATGTTGTGCGCCATTCCTGGTGAAACAATAAGCGATCGCTTTGTGCCCGGGGGCTCCACATCGCCGGACCTTTTGAAAGGTTCAACATCCTGAACTGGATCATTGATTTGTCTGTAACAATTCCTGAATAGCCACCAAGCGCGTCTATTTCGCGAACGATTTGTCCTTTGGCTATACCCCCCATAGCTGGATTGCACGACATTTGACCAATGGTGTTCATGTTCATAGTGATCAATAATACATTTGACCCCATATTGGCAGCCGCTGCCGCAGCTTCATTTCCGGCATGTCCGGCACCAACAACAATTACATCGTATTCTGGTAGCATAATTTAAAATGTTCCACGTGAAACCCCTTTTTTAAAAGGCGCGCAAAGATAGATAAAAATCTTCTTTGCTTTTCATCTCTGATTTCTGGGGTGTGGTTTTATCAGAATAGCCCATCAAGTGTAAAAGCCCATGAATTATTACCCGGTGAAGTTCGTCTTTTATTGGTATGGAAAAGTCCCGTGCGTTTTCTTTAACCCGTTCGTAGCTGATAAAGATATCGCCGGTTATGTTTTCATCTTCAGAATAATCAAAGGATATAACATCGGTGTAAAAGTCGTGATTGAGAAACTTTTTATTGATTTCAAGTAGATGGTTATCGGAGCAAAAAATATAATTAAGCTCATCAATAATTTGATTTTCAGCTTTCGCACAATTATTTAGCCATATCCTTAAAGCTTTTTTATTGCTTAATATAAAGGAAATGTTTTCGAAATGAAAATGAAGGTTGCGATTCAATTTCAGAATTTAAAAACCAATTCTACCTTGCTGCCATTATCCGAAAAAATAATAGAGTCGCTAAGGTGTTTCATTAAATAAATACCGCGTCCCTGAAGTTTTTCAAGATTTTCAGGATCTGTAGGGTCGGGTAATGCCTCGTAATCGAAGCCATCTCCCTGGTCCTTTACAACTACGACCAATTGGCCTTTTTGAGAGATAAAACTAATATTAATTACCTTTGTAACATCTTCTTGGTTGCCATAGTGAACGGCGTTGTTAACCGCCTCTGTAACAGCGATTAACACGTTTCCAAAGTGATCTTCATCAAAACTAAAGTCACCGAAAATGGATTCGATTTCCTTTTCGACGTACGTAAGGTTTTCTACTGATGAATTGATTGTTATTTCTTTTTTCGATAAAGAGTCAGACATAATTGCTACAGCCATTTTATTCGGTCTCTAATTTATTAAAATACTCCGAAACTTTTTTCTTGTAATATGGGTTAAGATTTGGTGGCAAGGTTTCGAGCATTTCAGCTTCATTTTGTTTGAGTTTATTATACTTAGAAAACTGGTCTGGGTTACTTATTTTATGCTTTTTTACTTCGTTTGATATTCTTTTATCGTCCCATTCGCGTTCCCTTTCTGCTTTTTCAGCCTTTAATAAGCGGCTTTGAATCTCTTGTTGCCGCAACATAGTTTGTCTTGTAAGATTCTGATTAGCAAGATCTTTCTCGTTTTCTTCCATCATTTGGGAAATCCGTTTTAAATCATTTCCCTTACCTTTTCCCTCTTCGTTAAGCTGACGCGACAATTCTTCAATTTGTTGGCGTATTGCAGCTTGTTGAGCGGCCATTTGCGCAATTTCTTTACTCATCCCCTTGCTTCCTTTTCCACCTTTGCCTCCTGGTTTATTTCCTTTTTCCATTTCTTTTTTTAGCGCATCTAATTGTTTCGAAAGCGCATCCTGCATTTTTTTGGCATCAGCAGCAGATGGTTTTTGCCCATTTTGCCCGGGTTTTTGGCAATTTCCCTGACCGGGCATCATACTGGCCATTTGTTGTTGCATTTGTTGCAAAGCTTCATCGAGCAAAAGGGCAAGGTTATTCAATGCTGTCATCGAGTATTTTTGGGACATCACCGCTTTTTGCCCATTTCGGTCGGCCATATTTACCAAAGCATCACCCATATTTTTACTTACAGCTGCCATTTCTTTATTTACAAACGATTCCAGTTGGATAATTCTCTTTGATAACGCATAAAGGCTATCACCAATGTGTTTTGAATCATCTATTTGCTGCCGCTGAACCTGAGACAACTCCTTAAAACGGGGGTCTTTTGCTCCGGTTATTGAAACTTCATTCATCAGGTTTTCCTGATCGATGGACAAGTCAATAATGTTATTTAGTAGTTTACGTAATGCGGCCATATCTTCTTCCAACGATTCTTGTTGCGCTTGTTGCATCTGCGACTCCATTTTACTGGCCATTTGTTTCATTTGTTCTGCTGCATTTTCCTGGTTTTCGGAAGCTTTTTTATTTTTCTTTTTGTCCAGGTTTTCTTCGCTCTCTTTTTGTTCTTCATCTACTTTATCCTGTTCTTCCTTATTATCATCAAGCGGCATAGGTTTTTCCAACTCACTGTTTTTCTTTTGAATATCTTCCAAATCCTTTTTAATATTTTCAAATTCTTTTGAAAGTTCCTTTTGCTTTTCTAAAAGCTCTTCCGGCGATTGTTCCTTGTTTTTGGTTTCTTCGGCCAGCTCTTCTTGTTTTTCAGCTAGTTTATTCAGTTCATCTACCGCTTCATTTACATTTTTTTCGAGTTCGAGTTGTTTAAAAAGCTCAAGCGTACGGTCTAATTCTTTTTCCAATTCGTCGTTATTCATTTCGAAATCGCTGATTTTTTCCTGAAGTTGGTCTTTATTCAACTCTTCCATCAATTTCTGGATTTCCTCGTAAAGCTGCTTCATTTCATCGGTCAACAATTCGTCGAAGAGTTTGTTAATCTCTTCTTGTTTTTCTAAAATATCTTCCGACTGTTCTTCAAATTCTTGTTGTTTCTGTTGGTTTTGTAAATTCTTATCCCGCATTTCTTCAATTTGATCTTGCAGGTTTTGCTGTTGCTCCAGCAGGTTTTCCAGTTGTTTTTTATCCTGCCAACTCAGCTCTTTCTTTTGTAAAAACTCTTTTTGCAAGCGTTCGAATTCTTTTCGTAACTTTTTTGCTTCATCGATGCTCGATTCCAGGTCGTCTTTAATTTCATTGTCCTGTTCTTTTTCAGCAGTTTTTAAATCCTCGTACGATGGTAATGCAAGTACCTGAATTTCGGTTTTGGTCGATTTGCCACCACGCAAACCATCATTATCAGTTACCTTAAAATAGTATTCCAGGTTTTTACCGGGCTGAATGGTTTCGTTATTCAATTCCCAAACATGAAAATACCGAGCTTGGTTTACCCTTTGTGGAATGGCTACTTTTTCGCTTAACCATTGATTTTCACCATCATCGGATAAAATGCGATAATAAAAGCGCAGTTTTCTGAAACCGTAATCATCCTCTATTTTCCCGCTGAAATAAACCAGACGGTTAGATGCGGAATCCTTTTGCATATTCACGGAAATTGAAGGATACCTATCGGGCACAACATTTAATTTATAATTCAGCGAATCGTTGCCGATAGTATAACTATTAGAAACATAAATTGCGTATGGCAAACTTTCTTTAGCAATAAGCTGATGGTTGTATTGTTCACCATTTCCGGATGTTAGATTAATTGTGGAATCGGCAAATTTCATTTTCACCTCTTCGGCTGAATGGGTGTTGATTTTCCATGTGATTTTAGTTCCTTCGGGTAAATTGAGTTCTCCCTGGTTTTCGAGCACCTGATTTTTTAATCCCAGGTAACCCGGAAAATCAAGGTTGATTGTGAATTTTGTTATAGTGGGATTTGGCACTACCGATACATGGTGTGTGAGCGAATAAAATTGATCACCCTGCAATTTAAAATCGAAGCTTTGTTTAAGGTTTTTAAAACGGTACGAAAACTCGCGGGGACCTTTTCGGACCATCGAAAGTTTTTGATTGTTTTGAACAATATAAACAATTGCCGGAACTGTTTCTCCACTTACGGTTACAATAAGTCCGAGATCCTGGTTTTCAGGCACATCGAGCGAACTATTTTCAACAATAAAATCAAATGGGGCAGGAGGGATGAATTCTTCTGCATACTGGACGATGCGTGAGCTGCTGTCGGTTATGATAGCTGGGGCGACAAATAGAATAACCAGCGCGATTAAAACAGGGGTCAGCACGTATTTTAGGTACTTTTTATTGACTTTAAAGTCGATGGCAACCTGAAACGGGACGGGCTTGAGCTCATTGCTTTTTTGGTCGATACTGGCCAGCAATAATTCCGAATCTTTTTGGCTTAACGCCATTTCGTGCAATTGTAAGGTATTTAAAAGTTTATCCTGAACATTCGGAAAGTGTTTCCCGATAATTTCGGAAGCCATGTTGTAATTAATCCGCTTGCCGAGCTTAAAATATTTTAGGATGGGATTGACCACATAAAAGACAAACACGGCAAATAATGAAATGGCAGAGCCAAAGAAGATGATTTTACGGCCTATGGTTCCAAATCGAAAAACATATTCGGTAATGTCTATCAATAAAATAAAAGCAATGGCAATACCGACAAAAAATAAAGCACCCTTAATCAATCGATTAATGTAGTAACGGCGGATAAACCGGTCGAGTTTATCGATAATAATATCGAATTGGGTTTGCTTCATTTCAAATTTGATGCATCAAAGTTAGTTTATTGGGCAAAATAACCACGAACTATTAAATAAACGGTGATAAATGGTGAATTATTGAAGGGCTATAATTATTATAAGTGATGTATTTAAAAATAAACTATTGACGGTTTTATTTACCATTATTCGGATTCATCACCCTTCTTTCCGTCAGGTTTTTTCTTTTCTTTTTTTTGTACCTCAATCAAATCAACCCCGTCTTCTTCAAAACGATTAACCTTATAATGAGGCGATAGAATTTCAACGTTGGCGCTATTAAACGAATCCTGGATATTCTGGTGCAACCGCGAATAGATCAACGCCATGTGTTTGGGTTTGTCGGTGTAAACATTTAACTCATACGAAATATAGAAATCGTTGAGTGCCGTTTGCAACACAAATGGTTTTTTATCCTGAATAATTCCATCTGTATTTTCTGCGGCATTAATTAACAGCTCGTGTACCTGTTTCCAGGGAACATCATATCCAATAGTTACTTCAGTATGTAAAATAAGCCCCATATTTTGTGAGGTTGTGCTATAATTCACATTTTTTGCGGTAAGAATATTGGCGTTAGGTATGGTTACCTCCTCATTTTTAGGCGTAAGAATCCGGGTTACCAATAGGTTTTTTTCAACCACATTTCCCATAACATCTCCAATTTGTACACGGTCGCCTTTTTTAAACGGTCGCATATAAGTAATCACCAAACCTGCTACAAGGTTTGCAATGGCCGATGTAGAGCCCAATGAAAACAGCACACCCAGGAATACCGAAACCCCTTTAAACACCGGGGAATCGGAGCCGGGGAGGTAGGGGAAAATCACAATAAACATAAAGATATAGCTTATTCCCGCAATAATTCTGAATGTAGGCATGGCCCATTCAGGGAAAAAACCGGGTAGTTTTATCTCTCCCTTCTCTAATTTTTCGAAGATTATTTTAATGAACCGGACAAAAAATCGTGTAATCAGATAAATAACAACAATACTGAATAAAGAGGGGATGTAATTAATTAAAGCAATTCCAGCCGCCGATAGTGGTTTGGTAATATAGCCTAACAATAAACTAGCCCACCCTTGTGTAAAAGCAAAAAAGCTAAATACAAGCGGCAATGCTATATAGAACAAAACAATAATCAGAAATATTTTAATAACCTTAATCACGAAAAAGATCAGGTTTATTTCCTGGGCGGAATTAACAATTTCGATTTCTTTTATTTTCAGGCCTTTTAATTTCTTGTCTTTTAACGAAATTATTTTCATTTTTAATTTCCTAAAAATGAGCGAAATCAGTTTGATTAAAAGAATTAAAACAATAACAACAATAGCAACACCACCAATTTTATAAAAAAAGCTTTTATCCTTGTAATTGGCATTGTGATGACTTACAATAACCGTAATGGAGTTTTTAATTCGAAGGGCTAAGTCGAGTGGGGTTGTATTATAGGGAAGGGCATCGATATCAGAAATAGTAAATAGATTTTTTTGTTTATAAACCACCAACACCCTATCCTCATCTTCAGTTATTTTTAATGAATCACTATCAAAATCCTCAAATTCAATCAGGCTTTCAATCCGGTCTTCTATTCCCCGGGCACGTTCATTAATGCTTAAGACGCCAATACGACTCGAGATCACCCAAATGGTATCAGAAATAATAACTACAGGAACTTCACCTTTAAGCGACACCAATGGATGAGCCAATGAAAATGTAGGAATCTCAGATAGTTTTTTACGCAGTAAAATGCTCCGGTTTTCAATATTTTTGCTTAAGGAGTCTAATTCGATAAGTTGCGCCTGTAATGCGATTAATGTATCCACCCGGTTTTGAAGGAGTGAATCGGTTGATCGGGCAGGGGTGAATCCGATTAATGATAAAACAAAAACAATAAAGGTCTTTCTCATGTTTAATCTAGTTTACGTCTTTAACATCAATTATTTTTCCATCAAACCAAATATCTTCTCCGGCAAGCGGATGGTTAAAATCCATGGTTATGCTTTCTTCGGCAATGGCGATAATCACACCTTTAAATTCATTGCCCTCTTCATCTTTCATCGGCATGACCTTATGCATTTTAAAAAGGCTTTCGTCTATTTTGCCTTCGTGTTCAAATGCTTTTTTTGGAACTTCTGTAATGGCATTATCATCTATTTCCCCAAAAGCCTCACCAACCGATATACCAAAAGAAAAACGATCATTAGCCTTAAGCCCTATGATGTTTTTTTCAAAAGCCTCCAGTTGCTCACCCGTACCAACTATAAAAGTATAAGGATCGTCGGCTTCGGTTTCTTCTATTAACTCGCCGGCAGGGCTATCAATATAAAGGCGGTATTGTAAGGTTACCAGTAGGCCTTTTTTTATTTGCATGACATTAAATGTTTTAATTATCGAATATACAAAGTT
>Ga0164313_10000996_pt1 | contig 24316 bp, 19 predicted proteins | sample GuaBasSedimGuay4_FD_113735 | JGI IMG/M metagenome (GOLD analysis project Ga0164313, IMG submission 113735) | Subseafloor sediment microbial communities from Guaymas Basin, Gulf of California, Mexico - Guay4, Core 4569-4, 0-3 cm | ecosystem: Environmental > Aquatic > Marine > Hydrothermal vents... | reverse complement strand
TCACTCTAGTCACTCTAGTCACTCTAGTCACTCTAGTCACTCTAGTCACTCTAGTCACTCTAGTCACTCCCTTACTTTATCCAGTAAATTACTTAACAATTCTGCCTCAGCTTCATTCAGATTATTCAATAAATCGACATCTTTTAATGCCACCTTTTCGGTTTTTTTTAAAAACGCAATGCCAGGTTTTGTTATTGATATAGCAACTTCACGACCGGAGGTTTTACTTTTCTCCCGTTTTACCCAACCATTTTTAATCAAACGGTTTATCAGTCGGGTAAGATCGGGGCTTTTATCGATCATCACTTTTTTAATTTCACCGGCCTGCATGGTTTTAGGATGCCTCCCATTTAAAATTTTAAGCACATTAAATTGTTGCATGGTAATTCCAAAGGGCTTAAGGGTTTGCTGCTGTTGGAAACGTAAAAAACTGCCGGTAAACATCACATTGATAAATGCTTTTAAATAAACATTATCGAATTTAGTTTGCTTTATTTCCTCGCTTATTCTCATTATTGATTATTCATTGTTTCAGCCCATTTAATCAATAACTGACTCGGTCGGTACCGTTCTTCCGTATAAAGCTGATGGAGTGTATTTATCTGCCCCAGTACTTTATCATATCCTATTTCTTTTCCCCAATCCAGTAAACCTTTAGGATAGTTAACCCCAAGTGTCATTGCCAATTCAATATCATCGGTATGGGCAATCCGCAAATATAGCGCATCAACAGCTTCGTTAATCAACAGGCATAAAATCCGGTTAACGATTTTTTGGCCAAGCACCATGTCTTTAACTGCTTCGGGTGCATTGGCATTTTCGGAATAATCATAATACCCCTGTCCCGACTTACGTCCCAACCACCCTGCTTCAGAATATCTTTTCTGGATAATGGATGGGCGGTACCTAGGATCGTAAAAAAAAGATGTAAAAACCGATTCAGTAACTGCATAATTAATATCGTTTCCGATATAGTCCATCAATTCGAAAGGCCCCATTCTAAAGCCCCCAACTTCGCGCATGGCCCAATCGATAGTGGCAAAGCCAACATGTCCTTCTGCAATTCCTTCCCAGCCTTCTTCATAAATCCGAAGGGCTTCGCCATAAAACGGACGTGCAATCCTATTCACGATAAATCCAGGGGTATCTTTTGCCACAACAGGTATTTTTCCCCATTGTTTCATCAACTCAACAACTTGTTCAATTAAATTTTGATCTGTACCTATTGCAGGAATAACCTCAACTAAAGGCATTAATGGTGCGGGGTTAAAAAAATGAATGCCCATTACCCGATCTTTCTTTTTGCAGGCAGATGAGATGGCGGCAATCGACAACGCTGACGTGTTGGATGCCAGGATACAATCTTCGTGAACCAGGGTTTCCAACTCAGAAAAGACACTTTTTTTGATAGCTAAATTTTCGACAATCGCTTCAATTATTAATTTGCTTTCTGACAAGTCGGTTAGTTGGTTTACCCAATTGATACGACCCATTAATAATTCGGCATTTATTTCAGAAATACGTTGTTTTTCTATCAGACGATTTAAAATCCGGTCCAGTTTTTTTTGTGCTGAAACCAGGATCGCATTATTGGTGTCAAAAATAATTACCCGATGGCCTGCACCAGCAGCTACTTGTGCAATACCTGCTCCCATAGCACCCGCGCCAACTATTCCAATTTTAAACTCGGTATTTGTCATTTTATAATTTGTCATTTAGTAATTCACCTCGGTAAAAATAGTGCTTTTGCTAAGCCATGGTAAAAATATACACCGATAAATAAAAAATTGATTGAAAAGACTAAATTTGTGCGCTTTAAGAACATTGAAATTATAATAATGCAAAGTACAACAGGATTAAAAAAACTGGAAGCGATTATTGAAGACGTAAATAAGAACGGGATAGTCGCAGAAAATTTGATTAAGCAATTGACTGAATTACGTGAAATTGCCAAAGTAGAGCAAGATCCATTGGTGGTCAAGACATTACGCTTGGTTTATGTTTATATAGAAGATGAAGGGCATTTTGACCTTAATCTTTTAGAGGAAGAAGAAATAGAGGAGTTAGAAGAAGAAGAAACAGTACTTGAGGAAAATGAAGAAGTATTGGAAGAGGAAGAAGAAGAGGTTTTTATTGAAACCGTTGAGGATTTTGAAGAGCGTCGCGAAAACTTTATTTATTTTTTAAACCTGATCAAAGATGCGCTAAATGAATACAACCGCATTGAGCTTAAAAAAATCAGGACTTTTCTTTGGACAGAGATTTACGGATAATCACCCATAATTATTTTTTTAAAAGCCGCTTTTAGCGGCTTTTTTGTTGGCCAATAATCGAACTCAGGTTACTACCATGATGGACAAATAATCTGTAAGCAAATTCTTTTTTTTCATTATTCAATCTGCTTCGTTTTATCCTAAACTTATTTTCTTTTATTTTTACTCAGTAAAATTCCCAGATGAATCAAGCCTTAGCTCTTAGTATCCTTAAATCAGGTCAGAATGTGTTTTTAACCGGTTCGGCAGGTACTGGAAAAACCCATGTGCTAAACCAATACATAAAATACCTGAAAGCCCGAAAAGTGCCTGTTGCGGTAACTGCTTCTACAGGAATTGCTGCCACACACATGAATGGGATGACCATTCATTCGTGGAGTGGAATAGGAATAAAAAACAAGATAACCCGCAGCGGACTTTTGCTGCTCGAAACCAAGAAGTACCTAAAAAAGCATCTCGATAAGGTTAAAGTGTTAATTGTCGATGAAATTTCGATGCTGCATAAGGATCAGTTAGAAATGGTGAATACCATACTCAAGCATTTTAAAAATAGTGCTGAGGCATTTGGTGGAATACAGGTGGTATTTTCAGGAGATTTTTTTCAACTCCCACCTATTGGGAATGAGCCCGGTAAAGAAAAATTCGCATTTATGGCACCTGCCTGGGTAGAAGCTGGCTTGGCTATTTGTTATCTAACCGAGCAGTATCGGCAAAGCGACAATGAACTCAACCAAATTCTTAATGATATCAGATCGGGTGTGCTTTCTGATTATTCGAGACAAAGATTGATAACTGCCCAAAAAACAGAACTTGAAAACAATTGGGACCCTACAAAGCTTTACACTCACAATATTGATGTTGACCGGATAAATTACCAACATTTAAATGAGCTTAAAGGAAGCAGTAAAAATTTTGATGCAACAACAAAAGGAAACCAAAAAATATTGGAGTCCTTTAAAAAATCGGTACAGGCTTCGGAGCGTATTGTATTGAAAAAAGGGGCGAAGGTTATGTTTGTAAGGAACAATCCTGAAATGGGTTATATCAATGGTTCGATGGGTGAAGTGATAGATTTTTCGGAAGAAGGGTTTCCGGTTGTTCGCTTACTAAATGGGAGAAAGATAATAGCAAATGAAGAAAACTGGACCGTTGAAAACGAAATAGGGCGGGCTTTGGCAACATACATTCAGGTTCCCTTACGCCTGGCATGGGCCATAACTGTTCATAAGAGCCAGGGAATGACCCTTGATGCCGCTGAAATCGACCTAAGCAAAACGTTTGAAAAAGGCCAGGGCTATGTGGCTTTGTCGCGCCTAAAGGAATTAAAAAACCTAAAACTATTGGGCTTTAACGAAACCGCTGTACAAGTAGATAGATTAGCTTTAAGAGTGGATAGGAGATTTATGGAACTTGCAGCAGAAGCTGAGTTGAAGTTTTCTGATATGGCAGTATTGGAAAAACAAGCCAAGGATTTTATCTATTTATGCGGGGGGATTACCAATCCTGATGAAATAAAAAAGCACCGCAATAAACAGAAATACAAAAAAGCCAAAAAACCTACACATCTGCTTACCAAAGAATTGGTTGATAAAGGGTTGTCACTTGATGAATTAGCTATCGAAAGAGGCTTTACGAAAGGAACGATTATAAGCCATTTAACAAAGCTTAAAGCCGATGATCCCGAAATGGATTTGAACCGGTATAAACCGGACAAAAAAAATCTGGAAATTATTAAAACCGCCTATTTTAAAATGCTTAAAAACAAAAAGGACGACGAACCGGTTACACTTACGCCTGTATTTATTCAACTGAAGCGTAAATTTTCGTATGAGGATTTACGGTTAGCGAGATTGTTTTTTTAACCAGAAGAAGCTATTGAACAATCAACTTTTTAACTTTCTGAAAGTCACCGCTCTGAATATCAATCAGGTATATTCCTTTATTAAAAGACTCGTCAATGGTTATTTTTTCAGTAGGATCATATTTTCTATTCCAGATATTTTTACCTGAAAGGTCATAAATAACAACAGAGATCGAAGATTGGGGATATTGATTGAACCCTATATAAAATCTACCATTGGCAGGTTGAGGGTAGATACTGAATGAAGAAATTGGAGATGCGATTTCTTCGATACCAACAGGGTCTAACAAAAAATCCTGATAATCAATTGAGGTAACCAAACCAAATTCTGTTGTGATTTTTAGTAAGGGAATACCTGTGTTTTTTCCCAACCATTCGTACTCGGTAATTTCCCGGTTAATTCCAAATCCAAATTCCGAAGATGAAATATAAAGGGTATCGTACTGGTTTATTGTTCTATTTATGCGTAAAACATCAAAAGTACCAAAAGAAGTAACTAACGTTCCCCAACCATCAACATCATAACTGAGGTTTCCGGATTGCCCAATATAACCCATATCGGGAATTTCTAGAGCAAAATTAAATTCATCTGTGGCACTGGAATTGTAATTTAAAGGGAAATTATACAGCAACTTTTTATTGTCGAAAGCAACCGGAATAGGAATAGAATTCATTGTAGCACCAAAACCAACTTCTTCTTTTTTACTATTTGTGTTATTGGAGAATAAATATGCGTTCGATATTTCAAACCCTTCCAATCCATCTAAGCCATCTTTTAATTCACCTTCAGATGCATGGTTTTCCGGGTCAAACGGGTTATTAAAAACAAGTTGATATGCGAATGGGAGATCGGATATGTCGTCAAACAATACGGTATCCTGTGTCAACGGGATCAGGTTGGTAAAATCCCATGTGTAATTTTCACCGGTATCCTCCCCATTAAAATCGAAACTCGATGTTTTACTGATAAGATAATCATCGTCTCCCTCGGGCATATCTCCAGAATCAATGGTAATTTGGGAAATTCCAACAAGTGCATAAAAGATGGAAAATAAGGTAAGGTATATTTTTTTCATACTATTAAAGAATTATCTGCGTTAATGCAAAGTTACAAAACAAAGATTAATATTTTAGCCGCATGAATTGTGCAAAATTCGCGACATTATTATTGATTATACTATTTGGAAGCGATTTAGTTGCCCAAGAAAATTTAAATTCAATTTTATTAACAGGTGTTGTTGTAACTGGCGACAGTCTTACCCCATTGCCTTTTACAAATATTTTGATTGTAAATAAAAATAAGGGAACTTCAACAGATGACAACGGCTATTTTTCATTTATGGCACAGAAAAGTGATACCATTGTATTTTCAGCTGTCGGCTTTAAAAAAGGCAGATTTGTCGTTCCTGACAGTTTATTTAAAAGTCATTATTCTATTGTTCAAATAATGTCGAACGATACGGTATATTTGCGCGAAACGATCATTTATCCCTGGAAATCGTATGAGGAATTTGGAGATGAACTTGTTACCATGCAACCTCCGCCTACCGACGATGACCGGGCTAGGGTTAATCTATCTAATGCGCAATTATACGAGCGATACACAACTATTTATATGGATGCAGATGCGAATTACAAGTATCAGAATAAATTGCTTTCTGAAGAAGCTTATTACAGGGGGCAGATTCCTCCTTTTCAAATATTTAATGCCTTTGCGTGGATAAATTTTGTAGAATCATGGAAAAGGGGTGATTATAAAAAGAAGTATTAATGGTTGATTTTGGTTCAGGGTTTAAAAGGATAATAATTTTTGTTTGCTTGGTTTTTCCATTGGTTTCGATGGCACAGTCATTTGGTAAGCTATCCGGAAAAGTTACTGATAGTGAAGGGCAACCGATTCCACAAGCTTATGTATTTGTAGATAAAACAGTTTATCAAACCACCACCGATGAAAAAGGAAAATACAAGTTTGAACTGCCTGCCGATACTACTTTAACGATTCACATATCCCATATTGGATTTATAAAAAAATCTTTTCAAGTAAAAATAAAACGCGGTGCCCTAAAAAAGCACAATATTAGGATGACCGTAAGAGAAATGCACTCTGTCGATATTATCGGGGACAATAAGAGTGCCGATAACCTGGATAAGCTTGATGTGAGCAGTGTTGGGATTGCACCTTCGGTAGGAGGAGGTATTGAAGGAATGTTAAAAACTACCGGAATTGGCGTATCTTCCAGGAACGAGCTAAGTGCATCATATTCGGTGCGTGGCGGGAGTTATGACGAGAATTTAATTTATGTAAATGGGATCGAAATATACCGGCCACAATTGGTGCGTGCCGGGCAGGAGGAAGGACTTAGTTTTATTAATCCGAACCTGGTTGATGATGTTTATTTTTCGGCAGGTGGGTTTACATCCCGCTATGGCGATAAAATGTCGTCGGTATTGGATGTCAGATATAAAAAGCCTCAGGGTTTGGGTGGTTCAGTAATGTTAAATTTATTGGGGGCAGAAGTGTCGCTTGGGGGTGCTTCAAAAGATGGCAAACTGTCTGGAATTTTTGGATTCAGATATAAAACTACTCGTTATGTATTAGGAACTTTTGATACCAAAGGGGAGTATCAACCCAATTTTTTAGATTTTCAAGGGTTTATTACTTACCGTCCGAGTTCTAAGGTAGAAATTGGGTATTTGGGTTATATAGCCGACAATAATTATGATTTTGCCCCTCAAACCAGAAGTACTGAGCTCGGAAATCTCAGCCAGGCCCTGCGTCTTGAGGTGAGATTGGATGGCAAGGAGGAATCGAATTATAAAACAATCTTTAATGCCTTATCGCTTACTTTATACACCACAGACAAATTAAAACTTTCGTTTACGGGAAGTGCTTCAAATAATAAAGAAAAGCAATCTATAGATGTGCAGGGATTGTATATTTTAGGTGAGTTGGACAGAGACCTTGGATCGGAAACCTTTGGTGATGTAATTTCAAACCGGGGGATTGGGGCTTTTATAGAACATGCGAGAAATAGATTAAAATCCAATATTTATTCTTTACAGCATACCGGTACTTACAGTTATGACAACAAACAACTGCGATGGGGAGCTGAAGTAAAAAACGAGCAGATTGAAGATGAACTTAATGAATGGGTTTACCAGGATTCCTCAGGGTTTTCTGTTCCATCAACACCGATTTTTGCGCCGCGTGACCAGATAGTATTAAATGATATTATCCGGGCAAATAATACAATCAATTCCAATCGCTTTATGGGCTATGTACAAAATAATTGGAGCCTTGTAATGAATAACGATAACCTATTGGATTTTAATCTTGGAATTAGGGCACAGCTCTGGACTTTTAATGATCAGTTTATGCTTTCGCCCAGGGCTAACATTGCTTATACCAAAAAAATAGAGCGATGGAAAAATGACAGCGTTTTAATAAAGAAAGACCTTATATTCCGTTTTGCAACAGGCGTTTATTACCAACCGCCCTTTTATCATGAAATGAGAGGGCCTACCGGAGAGATTAATCCCGATATCCGGGCCCAGGAATCATTGCATTTTATTGCCGGTGTGGATTATGTGTTTTTTATTTCAAAAAGACCATTTAAATGGACGACTGAAATTTTCTACAAACCCATGTCCAATCTTATTCCCTTTGAAGTGGACAACATCAGGTTGCAATACTCGGCAGTTAACAATGCTGTTGGCTATGCTTACGGCATGGACATGAAATTGAATGGTGAATTTGTTAAAGGGATAGAATCGTATGTTGGTTTTTCTTTATTAAAAAATGAAGAGGATTTAGATGATGATTTTTATTTTAAATTTTTTAACGGCGATGGTCAGGAAGTTCCACCATCAAGTGGCGACATTACCGACAGTACTTTAATTGAACCCGGTTTTATTCCACGGCCGTTCGACCAACGGTTTAGTTTTAATTTATTTTTTCAGGATGAGATGCCGCGTTGGCCTTCATTTAAAGTACATATTAACCTTGCTTATGTAAGTGGTTTTCCTTTTGGTCCACCGGGGGTTCCAAGATATCAGCAAACTTTGCGAAGCCCACCATACCGCAGGGTTGATATTGGATTTTCAAAATCATTCGTTAACCCGAAAACAGGGGAGACGAAAGGGATTTTTAAACCGTTTCGCGATGCTTGGGTATCGTTGGAGATATTCAACCTGATCGATATTGCCAATGTAATATCGTATAACTGGATTGAGGATATTACCGGAAGGCAATATGCAGTGCCCAACTACCTTACCGGTCGACGGGTAAATGTTAAGTTGTTTTTGGCATTTTAATTGATAAATAATCTGCGTAAATCTGTGACATCTGTGGTAAAATTGCTTATTATTAAGTCCATTATTTCCAATAAGATAATCCGACTGCATAATGGTGTATGAAAAACAATTAATATCGCTTTTTATACTTTTGTTTTTGACAATTCCTGATTTGGGTTTTTCTCAACCGCTGTATCATTCCGATGATAAAAAAGCTATAAAAAATTACGAAGAAGCGGTGAGGGCGTTTAACGGAAGAAAAGATGAAATGGCGCTGGATTTATTACTTTATTCAGTTGATCGTGATCCCGATTTTTTCGAAGCCTGGGAATTGCTTTCCCACGTTCAGTTTGAGCTCGGCGAAAACGAGTCTGCCATTGAATCACTGTATAAAGCGGTAAGCATCGATCCTGAATTTCATCCGGAGAATTATTATTTCCTGGGGGTATTTGAAAAGAAAAAGGGAAACTATACAAAAGCCAGTGAAAATTTTAAGCATTACCTCAATACCGGGAATAGGGATGAGGTGAGAATCAATAAGTCGCTAGCTGCAATTTCCGATTGTAAATTTGCCATTAATGCGGTGGAAAATCCGGTCCCATTTAGCCCGGTAAACCTGGGATCTAATATAAACACAGTAAACCCTGAATATTTACCCTGTTTAACCGCTGACGACGAGCTGATGCTGTTTACGCGGAGAATAAAAGATAGCCGCGCGCCTGAAGGTGTACAAGATGACTTATTTTATGCGCTAAAAGGCGTGGATAACAAGTGGTTGCCTGCTAAGACGTTGCGTGGTGTAAATTCGGTGTATAACGAAGGTGCTGCTTCAATATCAGCCGATGGAAGCACACTGGTATTTACCGCTTGTGAACTTTATGGAAATTATGGTCCCGATAGGGCTGGATACGGAAGTTGCGATTTGTATATCGCGTACCGAACATCAAACGGATGGTCGGAGGCGATAAACCTTGGCGAATCAATTAATTCGGCTAATTGGGAATCGCAACCCTCGTTATCGGCCGATGGCCGGACCATTTATTTTATTCGGGCATCGCGGAATAGGCGGACAAATCAGAACCAGGATATTTATGTTGCTGTAAAACAGTCCGATAACCGATGGAGTAAGGCTGTAAAATTGCCTGCTGTAATTAATTCCCCACTTCGCGAAGAAACCGTTTTAATTCATCCCGATGGTGTCACCTTATATTTTTCAAGCAACGGACATCCGGGTTTGGGAGGCCTCGATCTTTTTTGGTCGCGAAAAGACAATGCAGGTATTTGGTCCATTCCTGTTAACCTTGGTTATCCGATTAATACAAATAATGATGAAAATAGCCTGATGGTTTCAACCAATGGTGAACTGGCTTATTTTTCATCAAATATGGCTGGGGGATATGGCGATTTCGATATATATGTTTTTGAATTGCATTCAGATGCAAGTCCGTTGCCGGTAACTTATGTAAAAGGGGTTGTTTACGATAGCCTGACCCGCAAGCCCATTGAAGCCCGCTTTGAATTAATTGATTTGGAGAATGGAGAGGAGGTTTATAATTCCTTTTCGGACCCGGAAGATGGCGGGTTTCTTATTCCACTCCCTGCAGGAAAGGATTACGGTTTAAATGTAAACCATAAAGGATACCTTTTTTATTCTGATCATTTTTCGCTTGGGAGCAATCGCCTTCCGTTTAAATTAGATGTTCCGCTTTTACCCATTTCGGAAGGAGGGGAAGTGGTTTTGAAGAATGTTTTTTTCGATACCGGTCTTTATGATTTAAAACCTCAGTCCCAATCTGAGTTAAATAAATTGGTTCAGCTTTTAGACCAAAACCCAACCTTAAGTATTTTAATTGAAGGGCATACGGATAATGTAGGTAGTGAAAGCCTTAACCTTATACTTTCAGGGAATCGGGCAAAAGCGGTTTACAACTATTTGGTAAGTAAAAACATAAATAAGAATCGTTTGGCTTACAAAGGCTATGGTGAATCCAAACCGCTTGCTGATAATACTACCGAACAGGGTAGGGCAAAAAACAGGAGAACAGCTTTTCGGGTGACCTCTGATTAGAAAATTCAACAGTTTCTTTATCCCGCCCGCTAACTATTGTTACTTTTACGCAGAATTATCAATTTATTCATGTCGGACCGGATCAACATAAAAAATAAAAAAGCGTATTACGAGTACCAAATCCTGGAAAAATATATTGCTGGAATTCAGCTATTAGGTACAGAAATTAAATCGATTCGTGCTGGAAAAGCAAGCATTGCAGAGGCGTATTGTTACATTAAAGGCCATGAATTATTTGTTAAGAGTATGCATATTGCCGAATACGACCCTGCCAGTTATAATAATCATGAACCCTTACGTGAGCGGAAACTTTTGTTAAACCGAAATGAGTTAAAAAAACTGGAAAAAAAGTTGAAAAACCAGGGGCTTACAATCGTGCCTTTAAGTGTGTTTATTAACAACAATGGTTATGCGAAGATTCAAATTGCATTGGCACAGGGAAAGAAAACCCATGACAAAAGGCATTCGATAAAAGAAAAAGATATAAAAAGGGAATTAGACCGAAAGGGGCATTAAACAATAAAAATTTTAGGGCTAATCAGGTATTTCAACAAAAGAAACTTTTTGGTGCACCACTTCCTGAAGAACTTTTCCCAATTCAAAAATGGTTTCGTCTTCCGGATCATATTTCCAAATAACACTGATTTGATGACTGTCACCTTTATTTTCGGATTTAAGCAAGTTAAAAATTTCAAAGAAAACTTTCCGGCTCATGGAATCAACATAGATCAGGTTAAATTCGACTGAAATCTGGTCTTTATTTTCGATGTAATCCTTAACATCAGAAATTATCTTACCTCGGTTATCCCAGGAAGAAATAGCCATAAATATCCCTTCAAATCTTATTAAATTATTTATTGTATCGAAGAGTATAATAGGTTTTGCATTCAAAATAATGACATTTTGGTTAATGAATTTGGTTAAACTCGGTTTAGTCGGTAACTTTTATCATGTTAAATGTCACCTTTGTGTTTTCTTTAAAAAGGATTCCGGCATCTTCCATACACTCATCATCTTCTTCATAATTCCAGGTAACCGTAATATCTTTTCCATTTACGGCGAACTCATCGATAACATTAAATATTTCAAATAGTTTTTTAGAAGACAAAGAATTAAAATAATAAATGTCGAAATAAAAATTCACAGGTACTTTGGTCGCCTCAAGGTTTTCCTTTAATGTTTTTATCAAAGGATTAAAAAACAATACGGTATCTTCAGGCATGGCTATACCAGAAAGCTCAAAATATCCTTTTTCCGGATCGAAAATCACCTTTGGTGTTTTTTTCGTTGCTGGTTTATTGTAAATGTCCAAATTAGTTGTGTTTGCAGGTTTATGAGGGTATAAAAGTAAAAATTAACAGCTTACCCAAAAATCTCATCTCTTATTTTACTTAACAATTTTAAATTGGTTACGAATATCAGTATCAATAGCCTTTGTATTTCCATCTTTATCAACTCGTACAAATACAATTTTGGTAGAGCAAACCAATGTTTCTTCTCCTGAAACCACATCGTGTTTTCTCGCTTCCATTTTCAAAGTAATCGACGAAACACCTATTTGTGATGGGCTTCCGTAAATATTGATTATGTCTCCCATCTTTACCGGCCTTTTAAAAATAACCTCCTCAATTTTTAGGGTAACCATATTGGGAGTACGGCAAATTTTGGCTGCTTGTAATGCGGCTGCTTCATCAATCCACGAAAGCATATTGCCTCCAAATAGGTTACCATGTACACCCAGGTCGCGTGTCATGCATATCTTTTGTGTAATTAGCTTCATATTATTTTTTTAAACCAATTTCTTTTAAACGTTCAATTAAATATTGTCCTGCGCTTATATCTTTATATTGTTTTGGATGCTCATTGTCAACACAACTATCGAGGCAATCCAACGGCATGGCTGATTGTGGGTGAAGAAAAAACGGTACTGAATACCGGGGTGACCCCCAAAGTTCTTTAGGTGGATTGACCACCCGATGGGTGGTAGAACGGAGTTTATTGTTGGTAAATCGCTGTAACATATCGCCAACATTCACTACAATCTGATCGGGCGATGGCTTTGCTTTTATCCAGGTTCCATCCCGGTGCAATACTTCCAGACCATCAGCAGATGCACCAATAAGTAACGTAATAAGGTTAATATCTTCATGTTCTCCGGCACGGACTGCTCCTTTGGGTTCTCCTTTAAGAGGGGGATAATAGATCGGCCTTAAAATAGAATTCCCACGGTCAGCCCATTGATCAAAATAGTGTCCATCAAGCTTTAAATAAATCGCAAGTGCGCCCAGTATTGCTTTTCCTATTTGCTCAAAAGACCGATAAGCTTCAAGTCCTGCCTTGTTGAACTCCGGTAGTTCATCGCAAAAAATGTTTTCGGGATATTCTGCATTAAGTGGATCTTCTTTACTTAGAATTTGACCAAAATGCCAAAATTCTTTCAGATCACCATGTATTGCATCTTTTGCATGTTCTTTTCCGAACGATGTAAATCCGCGCTGACCTGAATTGGTGCTTTCGTACTTTTCTTTAACCGCATCCGGAAGTTTAAAAAACAATTTTATTTGTGCGTATAACCGCTTGATTAATTCATCGCTTATACCGTGATTGGTAACCGCTACAAACCCAATATCTTCATAAGCTTCACCTAGTTTTTTAACAAATTGTGCTTTCTTTGCCTGATCTTCGGATAAAAAATCCTCCAAATCAACCGAAGGGATATTACTTTTACTTTTCATGGCTTAAATTTTAGCTAATTTAATATTTTCGTCTTTTATTTATCTTTCCGTATGGACAAATCCTCTTCATCCACAAAAGGTCTTTCAATTAAGATTATAATAGGTTTACTTTTTGGCGTTTTTGTCGGTTTGTTTTTTGGAGAGGATGTCGCTTTTTTTTCCTATTTGGGCGATGCTTTTATCGCATTGCTTCAGATGACTGTTTTGCCCTATATTATTCTCACCTTGATCGTGAATATTGGTAGGATTGACATGCAGGAGGGAATGAAATTAATCATGAAAGGGAGCATGGTTTTATTGGCATTAATGGCCATGGGGTTTCTAACCATCATCATTTTTACTTTTGCGTTTCCATCATGGAGTTCAGGTAGTTTTTACAGTACTAGTTTTATTGAGCCTCCACCATCCATCGATTTTATTAAATTATACTTTCCGGCCAATCCTTTTGAAGCAATGGCCGAAAATACGGTTCCAGCGGTTGTGTTGTTTTCAATTTTTATTGGGGTTGCCTTAACTAAAATCCCGGGACGTGAACCGCTTTTAAAAATGTTTGAGGTGCTTGCCGACGGTTTAAACCAAGTGAATAAGCTTGTGATAAAGCTAACACCTTATGGGGTTTTTGGAATTGCAGCTAGCACAGCCGGGACTATCACTATCGTGGAGCTCGGCAAAATGCAAGGTTTTTTAATCGTATATACGGTGATTGTACTTATTCTTGTTTTTTGGCTGTTGCCCTTTATAATTACCCTGTTTACACCAATTAAATATAAAGAGCTTTTCAGGGCAACACGATCTACATTGCTTACCATTTTTGCTACCGGAAAAATTATTGTAGTGCTTCCAATGCTGATGGATGATCTAAAACTATTATTAAAAAAGCATAAAGATTTAAATGAAAATACCGAATCAGAGGTGAATATTTTAATGCCCCTGGCTTATCCATTTCCGAATGTGGGCACTCTTACCATTTTAATTTTTGTCCCTTTCGCCGCATGGTTTGTTGGAAAACCCTTTACTTTTTCCGACTATCCATTGTTTGTTGGCGCCGGAACATTATCGAGCTTTATAAATCCGATAACCGGAATCCCATTTTTATTGGGTTTGCATGATCTTTCTGATAGCCTTGTTGGCATGTATTTAATGTCAACCGTTTATACCGATCGAATAAGGGTTGTTCTTGGGGCTATGCATTTAATTACAATAACACTTGTTGTTATATACTTATCAGCTAAAAAGGTAAAGATTAACACCAAAAAACTAACTTCAGGATTAATCATCACTTTAGGTTTGTTTATTATTTCTGTAATCGGAATCCGGACATTCCTCTCCTTTTCGTTAAAAAGCATAGAAACTAAGCAAGAACTCGTGATGAAACTTGGTTATTCGTTAGGTACTGTACCTTCCGAAATTATTCGAAAACCGGTTAAAAACCCAGTACCATTATTTGGTCGTCAAACCCGTTTGAGCCGTATTCGGAAACGCGGAAAATTGAGGGTGGGCTGTTCGTCTAACAATGCACCTTATTCCTATTTTAATAATAAGGAACAGTTGGTAGGAATGGATATTGATTTGGGTCATCAATTGGCAATTTCGCTTCAGGTCGATTTGGAGTTGGTTATTGTTAACGACCCTTATAAAGATGCCGGCAAAGACTATTTCGATATATTTATTAACGGCATTCCTTTAACCGGCACAACTGCGGGAAAGTATCAGGTTACAGATCCATATACCGAAATGACCATGGCCCTGATTACGGATAAAGACAACAATGATTTTGATAGTTTTAAAAAATTGAGCGAGTTGGATACTTTTACCATTGCCTATGTTTACCGGGGCGAGTTGGTAAAAAAATTCAATCATTATTTTCCGCAAGCCGGGGCTGAGCAAATAAATTCAAAAAGTCTTTATTTTTCATTACCGGATTCCATTCGGCCAGAAGCAATGCTTACCGGAGCCGAATCAGGGGCTATATTAACCATGTTTTATCCCAATCAGAAAATCGTTAATCCATTGCCTTATGCGATTAAAATCCCAAAGGTTTTTATGATCGATGGTGAGGATAAGGAATTTGAACGCTACATGGACAATTTTATAAAAGTTAAAACCGGGGATGGAACACTGGAGTATTTATATAAACACTGGATACTGGGAATAGATTTAGGAAAAAAAGGACCTCGTTGGTCAATAATTCGGGACGTTCTGCATTGGGTTGATTAATTGTTTGCCCAATATCCTTAAATTTGCCGCCATTAAATAATAAATGAAAACCTACTTACGACTTTTATCCTTTGCCAGTCCATTCGGAAACATTGCATGGCCTTATACTATATTTTCGGTCCTGTCGATCATATTCGGATTGGTAAATTTCACCCTTTTAATCCCCTTACTCAATGTATTGTTTGGCATTGAAAGCAGTAAAGATTCCATTCCACAGGTTGCACCAGATTTTTATTTTAGCATCGATTATTTTCTCGACCTTTTTAAATATCACTTTAACCAGGTTATCGAAAATGAAGGAACACGGGGCGCACTGATTTTTATTATTGTGCTGTTGATTTCTTCTTCGGTTTTAAAAAATGGGTTTCGATACCTGGCCTTGCGTTTAGAAGCCCAGACAAGGGCAAGGGTGGTAAAAAATATCCGCAAAAATATTTTTGATAAGGTTTTGGTTTTAAACACCTTGTTTTTTAATCAACAACGGCGGGGCGACCTGGTTTCGAGATTGACAAACGATGTGCAGGAAGTTGAAAATTCGGTAGTGAATACCCTTACCGTAGTTTTTCGTGAACCGGCTACAATTATCGCCTCTTTTATTGTTCTTTTCTGGATGTCACCCTCACTTACCTTATTCACTTTAATATTGCTTCCGCTTTCGGGTGGCTTAATCGCTGTAATCACGAATTCGCTCCGAAAACAAGCTACCATTGGGCAGGAAACATTGGGCAGGTTGATGGGGTATATTGATGAAACTATCATAGGAATTAAAGTGATAAAAGCATTTAATGCCGAGGGTTTTGTTCGGAAGGGCTTCGATAAAATCAATAGTGTTTATGCGTATATTTTAACATCAATGGCCTACAAAAGGGATGCGGCTTCGCCACTTTCTGAATTAATGGGTGTGATGGTGGCTGCCGGTTTGTTGTATTACGGCGGAATGTTGGTATTAAGTGATGATTCTGGGTTTACAGCCAGTTCTTTCATCACTTTTATTATTGTCTTTTCTCAAATTTTAGCACCAGCAAAATCTATTTCTGCGGCTTTTTCAAATATTCAAAGGGGATTGGCATCCGGAAAAAGAATTTTTAAAGTGGTTGATACGGTACCGACCATTAACAATCCCAAAAACCCAATAAAGCTAAGGGCATTTGAAAATGGAATTGCTTTCGAGAACGTAAGTTTCAGTTATAACGATAACACTAAGGTTTTAAGCGATGTTTCGTTCGAAATACCCAAAGGCAAAACCGTTGCGCTTGTGGGACCATCCGGAAGTGGAAAATCGACGCTTTTTGATATGATTCCCCGGTTTATTGACCCTACCGAAGGCAAAGTGACCATCGATGGCTATGATTATCGGGAGTTGGATAAGGAAAATCTACGCGATTACATTGGCATTGTAACCCAGGAGTCTATTTTATTTAACGACACCATTTTTAACAACATTGCCTTTGGTGTTGATGATGCAGACAAAGAAGCGGTAATAAAAGCAGCCAAAGTGGCCAATGCCCACGATTTTATTGTGGCTTCGGAAAATGGATATGAAACCCAAATGGGGGATATGGGTAAAAACCTTTCCGGAGGTCAGCGGCAACGCATAAGCATTGCACGCGCTATCTTCAAAAACCATCCTGTTTTAATCCTCGATGAGGCCACATCTTCGCTCGATACCGAATCCGAAAAACTGGTTCATGATGCGCTTGAGAACTTGTTAAAAGACCGGACATCGTTAATTATTGCCCATCGTCTGTCAACTGTTAAGCATGCCGATATTATTATCGTTATCGAAAATGGGAAGATACTGGAAAAAGGAACCCATGAAGAGTTGATGCAAAAAGATTCGGGACTTTACAAACGCTTACAATTAATGCAAAAGGAATAGTAATGAAAGTTTGCGGCGTTAGTTTCGGGAAAAATGTAGTTAAATTCGATTATCCGATTAAAGAGGGCATTACTTCCATTTTACCGATTTGCGATACATTTGTGGTTGCGGTTGGAAAATCCGAGGATAATTCGCTCGAAATGATTTCTAAAATCAGCCCTGCAAAAATCACCATTCTCGAAACCAAGTGGAATGAAACGCTAAGAGAAGGAGGGAAGGTGTTAGCAGACGAGACCAATAAAGCTTTAAAGGAAGTGCCGGCAGATTGCGATTGGGTCTTTTATATCCAGGGCGATGAGGTGGTGCATGAAAGATACCTACCTGTAATAAAGGCCGCTATGGAAAAACACCTTGACAATCCAAAGGTTGACGGTTTACTTTTTAAATACAAACATTTTTACGGAGGCTATAACTATGTTGGCAATTCGTACCGTTGGTACGCACACGAAATCAGGGTAATTCGAAATCGTCCGGATATTTATTCCTATCGCGATGCCCAGGGTTTTAGAAAAGGGGAAGGCGAAAAACTAAATGTAAAAGCGGTTGATGCATTTATTTATCATTATGGATGGGTAAAAGACCCTATAATCCAACAGGAAAAACAAAAGACTTTCCATGGGCTTTGGCACGATGAAAACGCTATTGAAAAATATGTAAACAAAGCAGAGGGTAAATTCGATTATTCAGGGATTGATTCCCTTGTGGAGTTTGACGAAACACACCCGAAAGTGATGGTTTCCCGCGTAGAAAACCAGGATTGGGATTTTGAGTTTGACACAAGCAAGGTTAAAATGTCGGTTAAAAACAGGTTAAAACGCATGGTAGAAAAACTAACCGGTTACCAACCGGGTGAGTATAAAAATTATCGGGTGATTTAGGTCAATGAGCTCAATAATAGTTGGTGATTCTCAGGCCAAAGATTTTCTATAATACAGTATAAGGTTTAGACAAGGCATTGCAGGACAGTTGAGACAAGGCATTGCCTTGTCTTTACTATCAATCAGCAAAGGTTAGTCATCCAACACCTGCATTTCCTTATACCGTTTTGGGTAGTCGAAAAACTCAAGTGTACCACTACCGGGGGTTACCTCTTCCCACGAATCCACATCAAAATTTATTTTTACAGTTCCTGCGGTGGGTATATTCCCCAGGGTTTCGCCGGTAAGCACATTTGCAAGGTTGGTCAATCCGGGGTTATGCCCAAAAATCATCACTTTATTAAAGTCGTTTGGTAAATTATCAATAATCCTTAAAATTGTTCCGTGATCGGCAAGGTAAATCGAATGTGCTTCTTCAATAAATTTATGGTCGTATTCAAATTCATTTGCAAAATATTGCGCCGTAGAAAATGCACGGTTTGCCGGGCTGGTCAGGATTAAATCAAAATCCTCACTTCTTTCTTTTAACCGTTTTGCCATAAAAGGAGCGGCCAAGTGGCCTCTTTTTGTAAGGGGGCGGTCGAAATCATTCAGGTTGTTGTCTTTCCAACTGGATTTAGCATGTCTGTTGATAAACAGTGTCTTCATAGGCGTTTTTTAATTATTTGTTCAACTTAAGGGTTCAATAAAATGGATTTTCCATCCTTTTTAACTGAAATATTTACCACACTAAACTTACAATATTTTTAAATAAACACATTAAAAATTCAATTTTTTCCGATTTAAATTGTATTGATGGTGATAAAGTGGATTTTACACTTATTTATTACGTTGAAAACTATGTTGAAAACCACGTGAATAAAGGCTTTCATGCGTATTTAATATTTCTATTTTTGTTTTTTACACGGATCAACAATCCTTTTAATTTATGGCAGAGGTAATTTATAATGAAGATAATATACGTTCGCTCGATTGGAAAGAGCATATCAGGCTTCGGCCCGGAATGTATATTGGGAAGTTGGGGGATGGTACAGCGCAGGACGATGGAATTTATGTTTTGCTGAAAGAAGTGATAGACAACTCGATAGATGAGTTTGTTATGGGGAACGGCAGACGGATTGAGATTAGCCTGCTAAAAGGTGAAATGTATGTTCGCGATTATGGCCGGGGAATACCACTTGGAAAAGTAATCGAATGTGTTTCTAAAATAAATACGGGAGGAAAATATGATTCAAAAGCATTTAAGAAAACAGTTGGGTTAAACGGGGTAGGTACAAAGGCCGTTAATGCTTTGTCTGCGGAGTTTATTGTCGAATCCTATCGCGAAGGCCAGATGAAAAAAGCCAAATTTTTAGTTGGCGAATTACAAAAAGATGAAAAAATAGTTAAAACCGATAAGCGAAACGGAACGCTCATCGTTTTTAAACCTGATGCAAGTGTATTTAAACACTTTAAATATCAATTGCCTTTTATAGAACGGTTATTGATGAATTATTGCTACCTGAACCGCGGATTGACCATGGTTTTTAATGGAAAGGAATACAGGTCGCAGAATGGATTGCAAGACTTGCTCGAACAAAATATGAATGGTGATCCACTATATCCAATCATCCATCTCGAAGGAGAGGATATTGAAGTAGCTTTTACACATACCACCACTTATGGCGAAGATTACAATTCGTTTGTAAATGGGCAGCATACTACCCAGGGAGGAACTCACCAAAGCGCTTTTCGTGAAGCAATTGCACGAACAATAAAAGATTTTTATGGCAAAAATTACGAAGCGATTGATATCCGGCAATCTATTTGTGCAGCCATAAGCATAAAAGTGATTGAGCCGGTTTTTGAATCACAGACCAAAACCAAATTGGGCTCGCAGGAAATTGAACCAGAGGGGAAATCAATCCGCGCATTTATTGGGGATTTTTTAAAAGAAAAACTAGACAATTATCTACACCGCCACCCAAAGATTGCCGAGCTTATTGAAAATAAAATCAAACGTTCAGAAAAAGAACGAAAAGAACTTTCAGGCATTCGAAAATTGGCACGGGAAAGGGCTAAAAAATCGAATTTACACAACAAGAAGTTACGCGATTGCCGGGTACACTATAACGATCAAAAACACGAACGACGCCTTGAGACCTCTATTTTTATTACCGAAGGGGACTCGGCAAGTGGATCCATTACCAAATCGCGCGATGTGAATACACAGGCGGTGTTCAGTTTGCGTGGAAAGCCGTTGAATTCCTTTGGCCTGACAAAAAAAGTGGTGTACGAAAACGAAGAATTTAATTTAATACAGGCTGCCCTCGACATTGAGGATGGTATCGAAAACCTGAGGTATAATCAGGTGATTATCGCCACCGATGCCGATGTTGACGGCATGCATATACGCTTGTTGTTGCTTACATTCTTTTTACAGTTTTTTCCCGATCTGGTGAGTAAGGGGCATGTGTATATTTTACAAACGCCATTGTTTAGGGTACGGAATAAAAAGAAAACATGGTATTGTTATTCTGAAGAAGAAAAGAAAGGTGCCATTAAAAAAGCAGGTGCAAAACCGGAAGTAACACGGTTTAAAGGATTAGGGGAAATATCACCCCATGAATTTAAGGGTTTTATTGGTCCTGAAATTCGCCTCGAACAAGTTACCATGGACAAGCAGATCACTATTGTTGATATACTTACTTTTTATATGGGCAAAAACACACCCGACCGTCAAAATTTTATAATTGAAAACCTGAAAGTGGAAAAGGATTTGGTTGAACTGGATTAAAAGATGAGCGAAGAGAAGGAAAATACAGAGGAATTTGCTGAAGAAAGCAACGGGGTTTCTGAAAATGGAGACCAAACAACGGTTATGCCGCTTTCGGGCATGTACAAAGAATGGTTTTTGGATTATGCTTCCTATGTAATTCTCGAACGGGCTGTTCCTGCCTTATTGGATGGCTTAAAACCGGTTCAACGCCGTATCCTCCATTCGATGTTCGAGATGGAGGATGGCCGCTATAATAAAGTGGCTAATATTATCGGGAATACCATGAAATTTCATCCGCATGGCGATGCTTCGATTGGTGATGCACTGGTTCAGATTGGCCAGAAGGATTTGTTGATCGACATGCAGGGTAATTGGGGAAATACACTTACCGGCGACCGGGCAGCCGCATCCAGGTATATTGAGGCACGCTTAACCAAGTTTGCCCTTGAAGTAGTTTTTAATAAGAAGACAACCAATTGGCTGGCTTCTTATGATGGTCGGAACATGGAACCGGAGTTTCTACCTGTTAAATTTCCATTGCTTATTGCCCAGGGAGCTGAAGGTATTGCTGTCGGAATGGCCTGCAAAATTATGCCGCACAATTTTATTGAGCTCATCGAGGCATCAATTGATATTTTGAAAGGTAAAAACCCAAAAATCGTTCCGGATTTTCATACCGGAGGAATGGCAGATTTTACCCAATACAACGATGGATTAAGGGGTGGAAAAATCCGGGTTCGGGCACGAATTCGTCAAGAAGACAAGCGGACGCTGGTTGTTCATGAAATTCCATTCGGAACAACGACAACCAGTTTGATAGAATCCGTTATCAGAGCGAATAACAAAGCAAAAATTAAAATTCGCAAAATTGAAGATAATACAGCCGAAAATGTTGAAATATTGATTCATTTACCGGCTGGGATATCCCCGGATAAAACCATTGATGCGCTTTATGCCTTTACCGATTGCGAGGTTTCAATCTCACCTAATACGGCGGTAATTATCGACGATAAGCCCCGTTTTATTGGAGTTTCAGAAGTATTGAAATTTTCGACCCAGAAAACATTCGACCTGTTAAAACTTGAGCTCGAGATTAAAAAAGGTGAATTAGAGGAATCATGGCACTTTGCATCGCTCGAAAAAATATTTATTGAAAAAAGAATCTATCGCGATATTGAGGAAGAAGAGACATGGGAAGGGGTGATATCTGCGATTGCCAAAGGTTTAAAGCCACATATAAAACATCTTAATAGAAAGGTTACACGAGAGGATATTATCAGACTGACCGAGATTAAAATCAAGCGTATCTCGAAGTTCGATGCTTTTAAAGCCGATGAAGTGATTCAACGGCTCGAAGACGAACTGGCCGAAGTAATCAACCACTTAAATAATATGGTTGAATTTACCATCGATTATTTTAAACGATTAAAAACGAAGTACGGCAAGGGTAGGGAGCGTAAAACAGAAATCAGGATATTCGATACTATTCAGGCTAAAAAAGTGATTGTCGCCAATAAAAAACTGTACACCAATAAGGTAGAAGGATTTATTGGCTGGTCGCTAAAAAGAGATGAATTTATCGCTGATTGCTCCGAAATAGATGACGTAATTACCTTTAAATCTGATGGTAGTATGTTGGTAACAAAAGTTGCTGATAAAAAGTTTGTTGGCAAAAATTTGTTGCATGTCGGATTATGGAAAAAAGGGGATAGCAGAACAATTTATCACATGGTTTATCGCGATGGGGCCAAAGGGGCTTATTTTATGAAACGCTTTGCGGTAAAATCAGTTACGCGCGACAGGGATTATAAAATGACCAAAGGAACCCCGGGGTCAAAAGTTGTTTATTTGTCAGTACATCCGAATGGGGAACGTGAAGTGGTAACTGTATTTTTGCGTGCTCGTGCCAAGCTTAAAAAATTACGGTTCGATATCGATTTTAGCGAATTAATGATCAAAGGGCGCGCCTCGATGGGGAATAGGGTAACCAGGGAAACGGTAAATAAAATTGTTCAAAAAGAAGTAGGTATTTCGACCCTTGCCGCCCGTAAAATCTGGTTCGACGATGTTGTTGGAAGGTTAAACGATGAACAACGTGGAAGGTTAATCGGACAATTTAAAGGGGGGGATAAAATCCTTACTTTATACAAATCTGGTCATTACAGGCTTTCGAATTTCGATCTTTCGACCCGTTTCGATGAAGGTTTGATTTCAATCGAGAAATGGAATGCAAATCATCCTATTACTGCGGTTTATTTTGAGCCCGATAAGCAATTGCATTATGTTAAGCGTTTCGAATGTGAAGTGACCTCCGATAAAATGGTATTGTTCATTCCGGATAAAGAAGGAGCATACCTCGATGTTGCTTCAACAAATTATAACCCTTTGATTAAACTGGTTTATTCAAAAAGATACAAGGAAACCAAATTTTTAAAAGACAAGGTCATCGAATTGCGCGGTTTTATCGACGTAAAAGGGATGAAAACATTGGGGAATCAATTGACAAAACTTCAGACAAAGGACATCTTGTTATTGAAGCCAAGGGAAGAAGAATTATGGAAAATTATTGAAAAGGATTTACACGAAGATGATGAAAATGTAGCGGAAACGGTTGTAGATATTACGGAAGATCCGTTAAGTGATCCCACACCGTTAATTGAGGAAGAAAAAATTGCACCGGTAAAAAAAGAGGCTGAAATACAACCGGATAAAATTGAAAAAGAACCGGTAAAAAAAGCTAAGAAGAAACCGGCAGTAAAACCGAAAAAAGAAAAAGCAAAACCTCAAAGTAAAAAGGATATTGAAATTGAAGATGAGAAATCAATAGAGATTGAGTTAGAGGTTGAAAATCAGGAAGTAGTCGAACTCGACAGTTCAGAAAAAACCATTTCCATTGATCTTGATGTTGATGCAAAACCTGAAAAGAAACCAAAGTCAAAGCCTAAATCCGGGAAAGGAAGTAAAAAGGTGATCAAACCAAATGATGATGATGATGAGGAAGATCAAATGAGTTTGTTCTGATTACTGATTATTCGCCAATGCTTACCATAGTGTATGTAATCATTTAATATTCTGTACTTTTGCACTCTTAAAAAACAAACAATAAAAACTATAAATTATGGCAGAAATAACACTAGGTGGCAACAAAATCCACACCATCGGAAATTTACCCGAAGTTGGGTCTAAAGCACCAGATTTTACATTGGTAAAGGATGACCTTTCGAAAGCAAAACTTGCAGATTATAAAGGAAAAAAAGTAGTGATGAATATTTTTCCAAGCTTGGATACAGGTACTTGTGCGGCTTCGGTTCGACATTTTAATGCAGCAGCTGCAAATCTTGATAATACGGTTGT
>Ga0164313_10000995_pt1 | contig 24322 bp, 16 predicted proteins | sample GuaBasSedimGuay4_FD_113735 | JGI IMG/M metagenome (GOLD analysis project Ga0164313, IMG submission 113735) | Subseafloor sediment microbial communities from Guaymas Basin, Gulf of California, Mexico - Guay4, Core 4569-4, 0-3 cm | ecosystem: Environmental > Aquatic > Marine > Hydrothermal vents... | reverse complement strand
CCCAAGGCCATCTATCACTCCTACCTCTCGGAAAGTCGCGGCGGGCCCGGCCCGACGTGGCTTTCCGAGGGCGGGTGGGCGGGGGGTGGGGGCGGGAAAAATAGAGTTCGAGGGCGTCGGCCCGCCAAAATGCAGCCCGCCGGCGCGCCGCAGGCGCGCGAGGGTGCTCACCGGTGCGACCGACGAGCGTTTGCGCTCGGAGGACGGGCCGGCGAGCGACCGTGGCCGCGGGCGCAGCCCGCGGGCGGCGGGCGGACACGGAGACGGGTCAGGCGACCAGAAGCTCTTCGCCGGCGCGGATGAGCTTGAAGTAGAAGCCCTCGGCCGCCATCAGCTCGCTGTGCGTCCCCTGCTCGACGATGCGCCCGCGATCCATGACGACGATGCGGTCGGCGCGCTCGACCGTCGACAGACGGTGGGCGATGACGATCACCGTCTTGCGCTCGAAAATCCGCTCCAGGGCATCCTGAATGAGCTGCTCGGTGAGGGAGTCGATCGACGCCGTGGCCTCGTCGAGGATCACCACCGACAGGTCGTGAGCCATGGCCCGGGCAAAGGTCAGGAGTGCGCCCTCCCCCACCGACAGATCGGCGCCACGCTCGCGAAGTACGTGCTCCCAGCCGACGCGGTCGACCACTTGATCGGCATGGACCAACATCGCTGCATCCCGGGTCGCTGCGGCGTCGATTTTCGAGTTACCGAGATCAACATTGAACTGTACGGTTTCCGAAAACAGTTGCGGATCCTGGCGCACCCCGGCGATGTGGCGGCGGACGTCCCGCGGCCGCAACCCCGACAGCTCACGACCGTCGAGCGTGATGCTGCCGCGGTAGCCGGTGTATGAGGTGTCGAGGATCCGGGTCATGGTCGTCTTGCCGGAACCGGTGGCGCCAACCACCGCCACGACCTCTCCCGGCCGAACCTCGAGATTGATGTCGCGTAACACGTCGTGGGCTTCCGGCCGGTAGCGGAAGCTGACATCACGCATGACGATCTCCCCCTCGACCTCCGCGATGGGTTCGCCGCCTTCGGACACGGTCGCGTCGACGTCGAGCAGACCGAGGATCTTCTCCAGCGCCGCTGCTCCCCGCTGCAGCATCGCCACCCTCGACGAGAGCTCGCGCAGCGGTCTGAAGAGACGATCGAGATACTCGATGAAGGCGACCAGCAGCCCGGCGCTCAGTGGTTCGACCGGCGCCACCGGAAACCCCATCCGCGAGGCCAGACCCGAGCCGTACCACAGCATCATGGCGACGCCGATCGAAGCCGCGCCGTCGACGAGGGCGTACATGAAGGCGTCGTAGACGTTGGTACGGGTGGTGATACGACGGAACCGATCGTTGCGTTCGTCAAAGAGCTCCTCACTGTGCTCCTCATTCCCGAAGAGCTGCACCACCTCGACTCCGTCGATCCGCTCGGCGAGGAAGGCATTGACGGATGCCAGGGCCTCCCGCACCTCGAGGAAGAGCACGCGCAACCGCCTGCGGATGATCTCGAGCACCATGAGGATTGGTGGCGCCAACAGCAACAGCACGAGGGTCAACCTTGCGTCCAGCAGGAGCATCGCAGTCAGGGTGCCGGCAATCATCAGCAGGTCGAGGATGATGTTGATGAGGCCCATCGAGAATGCCTCACCGAGGGCATCGACGTCCGAGGTGGCCCGGGTCAGCAGACGTCCGGCAGGCTGCCGGTCGAGGTAGCTCTGGGAAAGCCCGAGGATTTTCCGGTAGATGCCCGAGCGCAGGCGAACGATGCTGCGCTGGCCGCCCCAGGCGAGAGCGAGAACATAACCACCCTCGAGCAGGTAGGCCGCAACTACGGCTCCCAGATAGAGAAAAGCCAGAGACATCAGACCGTTGGCCACCCCCGGCACGATGTGCTCGTCGATTACTTTCTTGAGGATCCACGGCTGCACGAGGCTGAGACCGGCGGCGGCGGGCGTGAGCAACAGAGCCAGGGCGAAGGTCCAGGCGTCCGGCCGCAGGTAGGGCCACAGGCGGCGCAACATTCTCGCCTCCTTCACGACGCCGCCTCCTCTCCATTGGCCGCGCGCTGGCTCTGCACCATCCAGGTGTCGCGGTAAAGACCTGGCCGTTTCACCAACTCATCGTGCGGGCCGCTGTCAACCAGACGGCCACTGTCGAGCACGAGCACCTGATCGCAGTGGCGCAGGGCCGACAACCGGTGGCTGGAAATGATCACCGTCGGCGCCTCCGGACGCCGCGCCAGCCCCGCCACGGTCTCCACGAGCTGGGCCTCGGTGTAGTGATCGACCGCCGACAGCACGTCGTCGAGAATCAAGAGATCGCCGCCGCGATACAGACCCCGAGCCAGCGCTACCCGCTGGCGCTGGCCGCCCGACAGCATGATGCCACGCTCACCGACGACCGTCTCCAAACCGTCGGGGAGAATCTCCAGATCTGCTTCGAGAGCCGACATCCCAATCGCCCTGCGGACCAGACGATCATCGGGATCCGCCTCCAAGGCGACGTTGGACTCGATCGCATCGGAGAACAGAAACGGACGCTGCGGCACGACCGCCAGCCGCCGCCGCCAGCTCTCGAGATCGAGAGTCGTCAGATCGACTCCGTCAACGAACATGGATCCACGGGGCGGGTTGTAGATCCTTGCCAGCAGCCGCAATAGAGTACTCTTGCCGCTGCCGGTGCGACCAAAGAGACCGACGACGGCGCCCGCCGGTATCGTGGCTGTGAGCCCGTCGAGCACCAGGCGGCCGGGCTCGTCGGGGTATGCGAAGCTGAGATCCCTGAGTTCGATCTCGGGTCCGTGCCCAACCTCGAGCACCCTGCCTTCCGCGCCTTCCGGCCGCTCGACCGGCGCATCCATGAGCTCGAAAATGCGCTCGAGAGCCGCCCGCCCACGCTGCACAACCGACATCATCCAACCCATCGAGCGCAGGGGGGGCAGGAAGACCGTGAGGAGTGCGGTGAAGGCCGCGAGCTGGCCGACTGTCAGAGTTCCGTCGAGGACCATGGGGCCGCCGACGGCGATGAGCGCGAACATGGCAATGCCGCCGGAGAGCACGAGCAACGGCAAGGCGACAGATCGGATCAGGGCCAGCCGCATCCCGGTGCGCAGCCAATCGCGGTTGCGGACCTCGAATCGTTCGACAAATGCATCCTCGGCCGCAAAGCCTTGAATCGCCGCCATCCCCTGCAGGCTCCCCAGCACGTGTTCCGAGATTTCGCCGAGCTGCTCCTGGCTCCGCCGTGCGAGGTGGAAGAGGCGCCGGATCCCGAACTGGACCAGGCCGACCCCCACCATGATCGGAAGCAGCACCATCAGCGTCAAACTAGGTGACAACGAAACCATTTTCCAGCCGGTCAGCACGATCGCGAGGGTTACATTGACAGCCTGGAGACCCGCAAAACCAACCAGGGTGCGCACCCAGGTGATGTCATTGGAGGCGCGGCTGACGATATCGCCTCGCTTGTGGGTCGCATAAAAGGAAGGCTGCAGACGCAGCAGGTGGGCAAAGAGATCCTTGCGCAGAAAGTACTCGAGGTGGCGGCCGGGGTTGAAGATCAAGATCCTCGACAGGCTGCGCACCACGATTACCGAAATGCCCATGATCGCGATGGCGGCAACGTAGCGGCCGAGGGGCTCATCCGCACGCAGGGCGTCGATCGCATGGCCGATCTGGCCGGGGATGCTCACCGTCAAATAGTTCGTCATCCACAGAAACAACACGCCGGCGAGATAACTCCACCGGTAGCGCCACGCGTAGTCCTTGAGCAGCCTCAGGATCGGCCGCCCGGTCACACTGCGAGTCGAATCGTTGTTTCTCATCACGTCCACGCACACTCTAACCCGCACTCGCGCCCTTGTGTTTCAATCCGCCCATCCACCCGGATACAAGATGCATGACGCAAGGTTCAATGTGTATCTTGTATCTTGCATCTAGGATCTTTGATCAGGTGGACCCGAGCCCCCGTCCACGATACGCTTCGCCCGACCGGACAAGGAGACTGCGATGCCCGAGACCATGCCCGAGGTACTGATCAGCGAGGAGGAGATTCATGCCAAGGTCGAGGAGCTTGCCCGCAGAATCTCCTCCGACTACCGCGATGTGGATGATTTGATCCTGATCGGAATCCTCAAGGGGTCCTTCATCTTTCTCGCGGATCTCGCACGCCATTTGACCATTCCGCGCAGCATCGACTTCATGGCGCTCTCGACCTACGGCAACGCCACCGACACCGATGGCGCAGTGCGGATGATCATGGACCTGCGCCGCAACATCTCGGGGAAGCACGTGCTGATCGTGGAGGACATCGTCGATACCGGCTATACCCTGGCCTACCTGGTGCGCACGCTGGCTACCCGCCAGCCGGCATCGCTCAAGACCTGCGTGCTGGTGCACAAGCCCGAGCGGAGCGAGGTCTACGCCCAGATCGATTACCTGGGCTTCGAGATCCCCGACGTCTGGGTCGTGGGTTGCGGTCTCGACTGGGCGGAGAAGTACCGTGCACTGCCGTACATAGGGGTGGTGCATCCGGAGGAGTGATCTACAAGGGTCCAGGGTTCAGGGGGTGCAAGGCTGAACGTGGCCTTCCGACAGCCCCGAAGGGGCGTCAGGGTCATAGCCTGGGGCGTGAGCCCCAGGAATCGAGGACGCAGTCATCACCAGCCCTGGAGGGGCGACAGATTTCGGCTGCAGCATGAGCTGCGGCCTTTCACCACCGACTGTCTGTCGCCGCTTCGCGGCTTGTCTTTTTTTCTTGACCTAAACCTGGGGCTGACGCCCCAGGCTATGTGTATGTCGCCGCTTCGCGGCTTTCCGCTGACCAGGCAGCTTGGCCCCACAACAACCAATGGACGCCGTGCCGATTCGGATTTCAATTCCGATAGCGATAGCGATGGAGAAACCGAAACTGATTGGGAAAACTTCCCAAAAAAAAAGCAAGCCCGCGAGCGGGCTTGTGAAGGAGGAGATTATCCGGTGCGTCCAGAATCATCATAGATCCAGAGTCCATTCTGCAAAGTGAGCGGGGTCACAAAATTTGGTCTTGAGTTCCATCCTCATATTTTTCTCCGGCCGCAGGGAACCGACGGCCGCCGTCCGTCGGTTCCCTGCGGCCGGAGAAAAATGACTGCTACACTCTCGGCGATGACGGAAAATACCCTCGGCCTCGAACATGTACCTCCGGGTCGCCAGATCTACTCGAACCGGACTCTCAACCTGCGGGCGATCCGGGCGATCGGCTACGACATGGACTACACCCTGGTCCACTATCGCGCCGATGTGTGGGAGCAACGGGTCTACGATCGTCTCAAGGAGCTGTTCGTCGCGGACGGTTGGGAGATTGGAAACCTCTGTTTCGATCCCGATCTCGTCATTCGTGGGCTGGTGATCGACGCCGAGCTCGGCAACATCGTCAAGGCCAACCGCTTCGGCTACGTCATGCGGGCAGCCCATGGCACTCGCACGATGAGCTTTGAGGAGCAGCGCAAGGTCTACCTCCACACCCCGGTTGACCTCTCCGAGAGAAGATTTTTCTTCCTCAACACCCTCTTCTCGCTCTCCGCAAGCTGTCTTTATGCGCAATTGGTGGACCTGTACGACGAGAACGTGTTTCCCGATATCCACGGTTACGAGGATCTGTTCCGGCAGGTCAACGCGCGGCTTGATGAGACCCACATCGAGGGCTCGCTCAAGGCCGACATCATGGCTGACCCCGAACCGTATATCGTCCTCGACCCACAGGCGCCGCGGGCGTTGCTCGACCAGCTCGAGGCCGGAAAGCGCCTGATGCTGATTTCGAATTCGGAGTGGCCCTACGCGCAAAAAATCATGTCCTACGCCTTCGACCGCTACCTGGCCCCCGACCGTACCTGGCGCGACCTCTTCGAGTTGGTCATCGTCGGCGCCCGAAAACCCGGCTTTTTCAGCTACAACCTGCCCCTCTTTTCGATTGCCGACGAAGAGACAGGAATGTTACAGCCGGTGGCCGGACCGATCCCCGGTCCCGGCGCCTACCTCGGCGGCGACGCCACCAAGGTCGAGGAGTACCTGGGTTTGTCCGGGGCGGCAATCCTCTACGTAGGTGATCATGTCTATGCCGATGTGAAAATGTCCAAATCGAGCCTCCGCTGGCGGACCGCGTTGATCCTGCGCGAGCTCGAGGAGGAGCTGGCCGCGGTCGAGGCCTTCCGGAACACCGAGAAAGAGCTCATCAAACTGATGAAGGAGAAGGTGGAGTTGGAGACCGCCCACAGCCGCCTTCGCCTGGCGCTGCAACGATTGCAGAAGGGATACGGCAAGCAACCCGCGGCAACCGCGGGCGAGCTCGAAGCCGAGATCGCCCGTCTGCGGACCGAGACCGAGGAGCTCGACGGGCGCATCGCACCGTTGGCGAGAGCGGCCTCCGAGCTTGAAAACCCGATCTGGGGGGCGCTCCTTCGCGCGGGCAACGACAAGAGCCACCTCGCCCGCCAGATAGAGCGCTCGGCCGATGTCTACACCTCACGGGTGTCGAACTTCTTATTCGCTACCCCCTTCGCCTACCTTCGCAGCCGCCGCGGCTCGATGCCCCACGACCCGCTGATTTAAATACTTTCATGCATAAATACGGTCCCATTCGGCCACCGCTGCATCGACCCTGTCGGCGCTTGGTTCCCTTGAAGTACGGCAAGGGTACGTCTGCGGCCTCCAGGCGCCGGCAGGGTCGCGCATCGGCGCCCTCGATACGTGACCGTATTCATGCATGGAAGTACTAAGGGCGGCGACTTGCACACCGTTGCCGCCGTCAGCTTCCTCAACGCGCGGCCTCTGGTCGACGGGCTGGAGGAAGCGCCGGGGATTCGACTGGTAACCGATGTCCCGAGTCGTTTACTCGAGGCCCTCATCCTCGACCGTGCGGACGTCGCCCTGTGCCCGGTGATCGATTTCCAGCATTCTCCCGAAGAGCTGTGCATTGTGCCGGTCGGCGCCATCGGCTCCGACGGCCCCACCCTCACCGTGCGGGTCTTCAGCCGGCGGCCGATGGATGGCGTGCGGCGCATCCATGTCGATGGCGACAGCCACACATCGGTGGCACTGCTGCAAATGGTCTTTGCCGAGCTCTTCGGTCGGGATCCCGAAATTTTGGCCCTCGAGTCGTCCGACGTCAACGGGGCGGACGACGCTCCCGACACCGTGCTTCTGATCGGTGACAAGGTGGTCCGCGACGAACCCGATCCATCCCGCTACCCCCACCAGCTCGACCTCGGCGAGGCGTGGAAGGAGCTGACCGGGCTGCCCTTCGTCTTCGCCTGCTGGATGGCGCGCATCGATCGTGATCTCGAAGACCTGCCGGAGATCCTGGCTCGACGGCGCGAGACCAACAGCCGCCGCATACCCGACATCGTCGCGGCACGGGCCGCCGCGTCGGGCTGGCCCGAAGACCTCGCCACTCAGTATCTGGGCCAAATCCTTCGTTATGAGCTGGGCGTCGGCGAGCTCGAGTCCGTCGAGCTCTTCTGGTCCCGCTGCCGCGACCTCGGTCTCATCGACCAGCTACGCCCAATGCGGCTCTACGACAATTCTCAATTTTGAATTCTCAATTCTCAATGTTCCCAGCCACCCTCTCGCGGATCAGGTCTTCGTGGCAGCTACGCCAGGAATCTCCGGTCACCTCGTAGTGCACATTTTGGCAGGCGGGACGCCTGCCCCACAACGACGGCATCAGCCTTCATAGCCAGCTTGTGGGGCAGGCGTCCCGCCTGCCGTCCGGGCGGGTGGGAACTGAGAATTGAGAACTGGCTATTCCGGCCACCAACGGTAGACCTCGAGATCGAGGGTCCCGTTGGCCCGAAACTCCACTCCCTCCGCCTCGAGGAGCGAGCGCTGCAGCCCCTTGGGAAAATCGGGCAACCGATCGGTCGAGCAGCCGCCCGAGGCATTGACCACCCGCTGCCACGGGATTTCCTCCGGACTGCGGTGGAGCATCCACCCGACCGCGCGTGGGGACAACCGTCCGGCCATGCACTCCGAGATCTGACCGTAGTTCATCACCCGGCCCGGCGGGATCGTCCGCACCAGCTCGAAGACCTCCTGCTGGGCGCCCGCTCGCTCGCCCTCGATGTCACCGTGGATTCGTCGCGTACCCATTCGGGACACGGTACCATCCTTCCGTTTTTGGTGGAATCCCGCGGCGGGTTTCCACCAAAAACGGAACAAAAGCGAAGAATGCGGGGGACAGCCCGGAGTTCCTCCCTGCTCCGCGGTACCATGTCACGGTGTACGCCAAGGTGGCCATTCCGAAGAGCGCTCCCGAGGCGCTGACCTACTCCATTCCCGAGGACCTCGAGGCTTTCGCCGTGCCCGGGGTACGGGTCCGGGTCCCGATTCGCCAGCGTACCGCCACCGGTGTGCTGGTAGAAATCACGGACACGACCGATCTCGCACCCGCATCGGTGCGCCCCCTGACCGAGATCCTCGACCCCGAGTCCCTGCTGCCACCACATCTGTTCTTTCTCGCCGACTTCATCTCTACCTACTACCGGTGCCCGCTCGGCGACACGTTGGCGACCATCCTCCCCGCAGGCCTCCTGCGATCAGACGGCGAGATTGCCCGTCTGACCACAGCCGGTGCGGGCGCTGACCCCGCCGCGCTTTCGCCAAAACAGGGCGCCGTCCTCGCCGCGCTCCAGGCGACGACCAGGCTTCGGGTCCCAACCCTGCTCGCACGGGCCGGCGCTCGTGGACGAGGCCCCCTCGATGCGTTGGTGGAGGCGCGGCTGGCCACCGTCAGCCGCCGGCGTCGCGATCGCGCGCCGGAAGCGGAGGTCGCTGCGGTACGGCTGCCCGATAAACCGGTCGAGGAACTCCTCGAGCTCTGCAAGCGGGCTCCCCGCCGGCGACAGGTGCTGGAGTGGCTTGCCGAGCAGGGCCGGCCGGCTCTCGCCGCCGAGGTTTGCGCAGAGGTCGGGTGCTCACCGGCGACCCTGCGCGCCATGGACAAGGCCGGCCTCCTCTTTCGTTTTCATCAGCCGGCGCCGCGCCGTCCGCGCTGGGTGCTCAAGCCGGCCGCCGAGCGGCTCACTCTCACCGACGAGCAACGGCTGGTGGTCGAATCGGTCGAGGGCGCGATTTCCGAGAAGCGCTACGCACCGATCCTCCTCCAGGGCATTACCGGATCCGGGAAGACCGAGGTCTACCTGCGCTGTCTCGAAAAGGTGTTGGCTGGAGGCGGCAGCGGTCTCGTCCTGGTTCCGGAGATCGGCCTCACTCCGGCAGCCTCGGGAGCGGTCGAGCGTCGCTTCGGATCGCAGGCGGCGGTTCTGCACTCGGCACTCTCGGACGGCGAGCGGTGGCGCGAATGGAAGAGGATCCGGGCCGGGGAGGCGAGAGTCGTTGTCGGCCCCCGTTCCGCCCTCTTCGCGCCTTTTGAAAACCTCGGGCTGATCGTCGTCGACGAGGAGCACGACGCCGCCTATAAGCAGCAGGAGGCGCCGCGCTACAACGCCCGCGACCTTGCCCTGGTGGCCGCCCGCCACCTCGAGATCCCGGTCCTCCTGTGCTCGGCGACCCCATCGGTGGAAGCATCCGCCCTGGTCGAGCGGGGTCTCGCCGAGCGGTTGCAGCTGACCCGTCGCGTGGCCGGTGGCGAGCTGCCTTCGGTCGAGCTCGTCGATCTACGCGGGGAGCCGCCCGAGCCCGGAGAACAGGGACGCACCCTGTTTTCCCGCCGGCTGCGGGAGCTGCTCACCGAGACCGTTAAACGGGGCGAGCAGGCGATCCTGCTCATGCAGCGGAGGGGATGGGCGCCGATCTACCTCTGCCGCGACTGCGGCCATCGCGTCGAGTGTCCGGCATGCTCTGTGTCGCTTGTCGTCCACCTGCGGTCGGGCGATCTCCGCTGCCACTACTGCGGCCACCGTGAGCGCGCGCCGTCGAGATGTCCGGCGTGCGGCGGCGATCTCCTCGACGCGGTCGGCGCCGGCACCGAAAAAGTTGCCCACCACCTCCGGAACATCCTGCCCGAGGTTTCGTCGGCGATTCTCGACCGCGATACCGTGCGCCGGCGCTCCGGCCTCCAGGACACGCTCGGGGCGTTCGCGGCCGGCGCTGTCCAGGTTCTCATCGGCACCCAGATGGTGGCCAAGGGGCACCACTTTCCAAACGTCACCCTGACCGGTGTGATCTCGGCTGACGCGATGCTCGGCCTGCCGGATTTCCGCGCCAGCGAGCGCACATTCCAACTTCTGACCCAGGTCGCCGGCCGCGCGGGCCGCGGCGAACGGCCCGGACGGGTCGTGATTCAGACCTACTATCCGGAACACCCCGCGGTCCGCCTCGCCTGTAACCATGATGTGACGACGTTTCTCGCCGAAGAGCTCGTCTTCCGGCGCAGCTTCTCCTACCCCCCTGTGACTCGTCTCACCCTGGTCCGGTTCGAGGCCACCAGCGAGCGCCTGGCCAGGGATGCGGCGGAAGCGGCCGCGCGGGCCGTGACACCGGTTCCGGAGCGAGTCCGACTTCGCGGACCCGCTCCCGCGCCCATGGAGCGGATCCGCAACCACTGGCGCTGGCAGCTCTTGCTGTCGGCGGCCAACCGGGAGCTGCTACGCGAGCTGGTGGAAAAGATCGAAGCGCAGACGGTGCCGAAAGGCGTGCGCCGCGTGATCGACGTGGATCCGATATCCACGTTGTAGGTCGAAATTCGAATGGGAGGGGATAAACCCCTCCCCTACAACAAAACCGTAGGGGCGGGGTTTATCCCCGCCCGCGGAACCAGATGCCGGCATAGCTTTGATATCCTCTCTTGGTAGAACCGGAGGAGCATGAGAGACAAGGCGTTCGGTGAATGGCTGGTGACGGAGAGGCTGCTGTCCGAAGACGGGCTGCGGCGGGCGATGGCAATATACAAGGCGACCGAAGCTCGATTCGACTCTGTCCTGCTCGACCTCGGTCTGATCCATGAGTCAAACCTACTTGAGGCCCTCGGACGATTTCACAACACACGAACCGTATCAGCGAAGAAGCTCTTCCTGGCCGGCGCGTCGGTGGCCCGAATGGTTTCGCCGCGAATCGCGACTCGACTTCGGATCGTGCCGTTCCACCTCGAAGGCAAGACGCTGTCGGTAGCTGCCCTCGACCCGGGCGATCTCCTGGTTGAGGATGAGCTGGGTCTGATTACCGGTTGTTTGATTGCCAGCTACGTCACCCTCGAGGTTCGGCTGGTCGAAGCCCTCCACCGGCTGTATGGAGTGCCGCTTTCGATTCAGTATCAAAGTCTGATCAGCCGTGCCGACGCAAAACCCCGGATTCCGGATCGCGCATTGAGCGTCACCTCATCACCAACCCAACCGGCGCCGGTGTCGAAGGAGGGAACACCCCCGTCGAAGCGCCGGCAGCCCGGCGACCGACCCAGGAGGCACGATACGTACCAGGAACCTCTGGAGATCAGCGACGCGGACCTCCACCTCTTCCCCTCCATGCGTCAGAAACACGAAGAGATCGCGGTCGCAGCGCCCGCACCGCAACCAGTCGGGACAGTGGAACCGCCCGCTGCCGATCTCAGCCCGGAGGAACGGTTGGCCGACACGGCCCTCGCCCTCCAGAACGCCGAGATGCGAGAGGACATCGGCGATGCCGTTCTCGGTTTCTGCGCACCGCTCTTCCGCCGACGGATGATGGCGGTCGTGCGCGGCGATACCGTGATGGGTTGGCGCGGAGAGGGAGACGGCGTGGATCCCGAAATGGTGCGTGCCATCTCGATTCCCCTGGCCGAACCGTCGGTCTTTGTCGGTTTGAACCAGGGGACCGAGTTTTGGCTCGGCCCGTTGCCGGAGATGCCCTATAACATGGACATCGTCTCCGGCCTCGGTGGCCGTACCCCGAATGAATGCGTCGTCCTGCCGATCAGGGTTCGATCGAAGACGGTGTGCTTCCTCTACTGTGACAACGTGGACGAGGGAGTCGCGGGTCTGCCGATGGCCGATCTGCGCCGCCTCGTCGCCAAGGCCAGCCTCGCCTTCCAGGTCTACTTGATGAAGAGCAAGATCCGGAATTTGTAAGGAGCGCCGTCGGTAGTCGTCAAGGTAATGGGATGAAGCGAACCTTTCAGATTCCGGTGCGTAAAACATGAGCGTATGGAGACCGAAGGAGGATCCAAGGTGAAAACGAGAAAGACCGTGCTGCTCGCTGCAATTCTATTTGTGCTTCCCGCCGCGCTCGGTAACACAGCAACTCTGGACGTCTCCGCACTCCCGACCCAGGTTGGGGGTCTACCGGCGACACCGGGAGATACGCTGAGACTGGATCTCACCGGAGCCTATCAGCTTGCTCTGGCCCGCAACCTCAATCTCCACGTCGGACGCTACGATCTCGCCATCGCAAATACTGACGTACGCGGCTCCGGCGGCATCTTCGATCCCAACTTCAGCACCTTCCTCGACTTCGATTCGACCAAGGCCCCAACATCGACGATTCTGGAAGGCGCCAACGTCGCGGAGAGCGAGAACATGCGTTTCGGGCTTGGCATCAACCAGCTGTTGCCGAGTGGCACCGAGGTCGGCCTCGAATGGTTTTCCCGGCGCGGAGAGACCAACTCCACCTTCTTCTTCCTCAACCCGCGCTGGGATGCCCAGATCCGCGCGACCCTCGCCCAGCCGCTCCTCAACGGCTTCGGGACCATCGCGACCCGCTCGCGAATCATCATCGCGGAGAACATCCGCGACCAGACGGCGATCGGCTTCGAGGTGCAGGTGATCCAGCTCCTTGCGGATGTCGAGCAGGCCTACTGGGAGCTGGTCGCCACGAGACTGGCGATCGGTGTCACCGAGCAATCGCTCGCGCTCGCCGAGCGCCTCCTCGAGGAGACCCGGCAACGGGTCGAGGTCGGAACATCGGCGCCAATTGACACGGTGCAGTCGGAGGCCACCGTCGCAACCCGCAACCAGGAGCTCATCTTCGCGCTCAACGCCGCGTCAAACGCCGAGGACAATCTCAAGGGTCTGCTCGGATTCGACCAACCTCGCGAGTGGGAGGTGCGGATCGAGACCACTGACTCGTATGTCATCGAGCCATTCCTCCCCGACCTCAACACGTCCATCGAGACGGCTCTCGACAAGCGACCTGCAATCCTTCGACAGGAACTGGAAATGCAGCGGCTGCAACATAACGTTAATGTGGCGAAGAACCGCGCCCTCCCCCGCCTCGACCTCACCGGCAGCTACGCGTTCGGCGGTGTCAGCGGCACGTCGACGATCGAGGACCCGGAAACCGGTGAGCCGATCACGATTCGCGACAACCTCGGAGACGCCGCGCAACAGGTGTTCAACTTCGATTTCCCAGCTTGGACCGCCGGAGTGACCTTCTCGGTGCCGATCGGAAACCACCAGGCGAAGGAGCTGCTCGTTCGCACTCGCTGGGAGCGGGACCGCACCGGCACTGAGCTCGCTGCCCTCAAGCAACAGATCACACGCGAGGTGCGCTTTGCAGTTCGCTCGCTTCAGGACGGCGCCGCCGCCATCGACGCGGCGGTGGCCGCACGCCATCTTGCCGAGCGCAACCTCGAGGCCGAGCAGACCAAGTTCGCGAACGGCCTATCCACAAACTTCCAGGTGTCGGAGATCCAGGACGCAGCGGCCACGGCCCAGTTCAGCGAGATCCGCGCACGGGTGAATTACCGCAAGGCGCTGGCGATCTACTACGGTTCGACCGGCACCTTCCTCGAGTCGAAGAGCGTCGAGATCGCCGATCCCGGGGCCCCCGATTCGGTGCACGACTACTGGAAGGACGTGAAGTGGCTGCAGTTCTCCAGCTTCAAAGACTCGAACGAGCTCGTCACCATCCCCGCGGAGCAGGTGAATACCGCGACTGATTAATTTCGAATTTCGAATTTCGAATTTCGAATTTCCGGACACGCCTTGAGAAACGGCCCGCGTTCACCGGAGGTGCCTGGCATCCCGGGCGCGGTCATTGGAGGTGCCTGTCATCCCGACATGACGTTGTCCTCAACGTGATGTCTGCGTGCCTGGCTCCTCACGGGAAGCGCTTTGAAAAACGAATCACGCGCCGGCGTGCCTGGGGTCCTCTCGCGGCAGCGCCTCCCCGGGACACAAGCACAGACGCGGGCACCCAAACGGGCAGAGCCGCGGTAAAAGAACACCACGGACGGCGGGCGGACAAGAAGTACCCAACAACCGCTTCGCTCCGGTACAATTCGCGGCCATGGACTTGAAAATCGTCCGCCAGCTTCCCGGCACCCTCTACTCCGCAGTTGTCATGGAGCTCTTCGAGCGCCTCGCCTACTACGGCATGGTCATGGTGCTCGGCATCTATCTCATGGGTCAACTCGGCATCCGCGCCGACGTGTACGGCCTCGTCTACGGCGTCTTCACCAGCACCCTCTACTTCCTGCCGGTCCTTGCCGGGGCGCTTGCCGATCGTTTCGGCTACAAGCCGGCCCTCATCGTTGCATTCGCCACCCTGGCCGGCGGCTACTTTCTGCTCGGCGCCTCCACCGAGTTCACCGTCATCTGCGTCGCCCTCGGCCTGATCGCCGTCGGCGGGTCGATCATCAAGCCAACCATCTCGGGCACCGTGACAAGGACGACCGAGGAAGGCAGCACCAGGCCGGTTGGATTCGGTCTCTATTACATGATGATCAATGCAGGCGGGCTCATCGGCCCCGTCATCGCGGCCCAGGTCCGCAACCGCACCGAGTTCCGCTACGTCTTCTGGGTGTCGGCCGCGGCCTGCGCTCTGATGTTCCTGCAGGCGGTATTCGCCTACCGAGAGCCGGTTTCTGCCGAAGAGCGTTCCTCAGGCAAGACCATGGGCGATATCTTTCGAGAGATCGTGATGGTGCTTGCCAACTGGCGCTTCGTGCTGCTGCTGGTGATCTTCTCGGGATTCTGGGGGATGATGAACGTCCTCTTCGGCTTCCTGCCGCCGTACGTCAATTCGTTCACTGATCTCCATGCAGCTGAAGCCGCGATCGACCGCGTCGTGCCCCTGACCCGTTGGGCGGGCCACTGGCTGAATGCCGAGGTCTTGGTGTCACTCGACGCCCTGCTCATCGTGCTCTTCCAGGCGCCGATCTCGTACCTCACACGCCGTTGGCCGACGCTGCGCGCCATGCTCATCGGCACGACGATTGCGACCTTTGCGTGGATATTTCCGGCGATGTCGCCGGTCGCTGTCGTCGTCGCCCTCGGAATCTTCGTCTGGTCGCTGGGTGAGATGATCTGTTCGGCGCGCTTCTTCGAGTACTGCGGCACAGTTGCCCCGAACGACCAGGTGGCTCTCTATCTCGGCTACTCCTTCTTCGCCATCTTCATCGGCAACTTCTACTCCGGTCCGTGGGCCGGCTGGCTCTATCGACGCTATATCCAGGCCCCCCACGAGGTGGGGGCGCAGATCCAGCCGTGGCTCTTCTTCGCCGGGGTGATGCTGATGGGCATGTTCTCGGTGATCGGTCTCGCACTTTACGGTCGCTTCATCAACCCCGACCGAGCACGTCGGACCGAGGAGACGTTGCCATGATTGAAAGCCTGAAGGCTCTCGTCACTGATTCGGCATTTCCCAGCCTGCATGTGATGATCATCCACTTCCCGATCGCGCTGCTGTTCGTCGCGTTCTGTTTCGACATCGGATGCATCATCTTTCGCAGACGAGTGTGGCTCGACCGGGCCGCAGTCACCCTCTACGTGATGGGAACGGTTGGCGCCGGCGCCGCCTACATCACCGGCAAGCGCGCCGCCGCGGCCCTGAAGGGTCTCTCTCCCGCCACCGAATCGGCGCTCGCCGATCACGAGAATCTCGCCGTCCTCACCCTGATCACGCTCTCGGTGGTCAGTCTCGTGCGCCTGACCGTGAGTTGGCTCGCCCGCTACGACCGGCGCATCAGCCTCGGCATTTTCCGTCTCGTGGCCATCCCGGTGACACTCGCCGGTCTCGTCATGCTTGCTCTCACCGCCGATCGCGGAGGCACGTTGGTATACAAGCACGGAGTCGGCGTCGACCGCGAGGTCGTTGGAACGTTAGAACGTTGAAGGTTTCTACTCCGAACGGGCGTGGGTGGGCGGAACGTTCAAACGTTTGAACGTTAGACGTTAAACGTTGTCGGCTTCGAGGGCGGTGGCGACGTTGTTCATCTCCGCGAGCTCGCCGGTGGCGGTCGCCATGAGCTCGTCGAAACGGATCGCTGACCGATATGTCGCAACCTCGTCTGTATCGTAGCGGGCGCTCGCCTGCAGGAGCCGTAATCCGGTCACCGCCACGTCACGCGCCGCAGCCCCTCCGTGGAGGCGGGCACACGCCATCAGCAATTCCTTGCGCGAGCTCGAGTCCTGAGCTGCCTTTCGCGCCAACGCCACCGCGGTCTCCACCTCGGCCGCGAGCCGCGCCAGTTCGAACATGGCCCACTGCTCGCGGGGCAACTTTTTGGTATGGGCGGCGAGAAACGTCTCAGCCATCGCGTCCGCCGCGAGTGCAGCCGCCTCACCGGTTCCCAGCTCCCGCAGGCCGGTCGCCATGTCGCGGTAGAAACCGCCCTTGGTCTTGACCACCATCCGCCAGCGGTGGGTGCCGATGATGTTCTGTTGGATCTCGGAGGTTCCCTCGAAGATGGTGGTGATGCGGACATCGCGCCGGATCTTCTCGACCTCGTACTCGTGGGTGTAGCCGTACCCTCCATGCGCCTGAATGGCGGCGTCCGCCGCCGCATTGCCGGCCTCGGTGGCGAAGAACTTGGCAATCGACCCTTCGACCTGTAGACCCGGCTCACCGCCGTCGAGCCGGCTCGAAACCCCCTCGCAGTAGGCGCGGGCCGCCTCCAGCCGCACGGCGTGGGGAACTATGAGCTTGTGGGTGAAACCCTGCTTGCGATACAGAGGCTCGCCAAACTGGATCCGCTCCAACCCATAGGCAACCGAACGGTGGAGGGCCTCCTCGCCTGCGCCGAGACCGAAGGCCGCGACCATCAGCCGCGTAAAACCGAAGACCTCGTTGGCCTGGTGGAGCCCCTGGCCCTCCGTGAGCCCGATGAGGTGATCCGCCGGCACTTCGACGCCCTCCATGACGATCTGGGTGGTATTGGAGGCGCGGATCCCATGCTTGTGCTCGGGCGCACCGACCGAGAAACCCGGGGCGTCGCGCTCGATGATGAAGAACGAGGGTCCACCCGGTGTCCTCACCAGCACGGTAAAGATCTGGGCGACGCCACCGTTGGTGATGAACTGCTTGGTGCCGTCGATCCGGTAGGCCGTGACCTCCCCGTCCTCGTCGAGGATCGGCTCGGCCACCGTCTTGAGACGGGCAACGTTCGAACCGGCTTCCGGTTCGGTGACTCCGTAGGCGACGATCAGACCCTCTTCGCCGATTCGCCCGAGCCAGTGTTTCTTCTGCTCCTCGGTGCCGCCGACAATGATCGGGTCGACCCCGAGACAGATCGCGAGAAAGGCGGTGGCAACGCCGAGGTCCACCCGCGCCATCTCCTCCGACACCCGGAAAATATCGCGGCCGCCACCGCCGAGCCCGCCAACGTCCTCGGGCAGGAACAGAAGGTGCAACCCGAGCTCGGGGCCGAGCATCTCGTTGACCAGCTCAACCGGGAACTCCGCATCCTCGTCCAACTGGAGTCGGGTCTCCTGGTCGAGACGCCGCTCGGAAACGGTTTTCAAAGTCTGCAGCACGAATCCCAGGGTCTCGTCGTCCAAGCCCCCGCGCGTCCTGTCCATCAAACCACCTCCACCGGACGGCGCATTATTGCACAGGAATTCACCTCTCTGAGTTCCGGCCGCCTGAAGGAATTTCGAATTTCGAATTTCGAATTTCGAATTTGCCGGCGCTGGGAGGCGATCGGGTTGATTGAGGCAGATTGCCCGCGCTTGGCCAGTCGGCCGACATCCCTCCGGCACGGGGGACCTGGCTGCCCTCGCCACGTGGAAATATCCAGCACCGTCGACGAATCACAATCAGCCTCAAAGGCCAACTATCACTCCTACCTCTCGGAAAGTCGCGGCGGGCCCGGCCCGACGTGGCTTTCCGAGGGCGGGTGGGCGGGGGGTGGGGGCGGGAAAAAGGCGCTCGACGGCGTCCCCTCGCTCGAATGCAGCCCGCCGGCGCGCCAAAGGTGCGCGAGGGCGCTCGCCGACGGGACCGAGGAACGCGTGCGTTCCGAGGGCACGACGGTGAGCGACCGTGGCCGCGGGCCCTGCCCGCGGCCGGCGGGCGAACGGAACGATTCGGCGAGTACAATGGTCGTTCTTGGGAGGCTGACGATGAGTCTGGATACTGTGATCGAGGTTGAGGGCGTCGAGCTCCACTTGGCGCGGCCGGTGCGCGAGATCCCACCGTGGATCGGTCAGCGCGAGGTGCTGCTGCAACTCCTGGCGGCGTGGTCGTTGTTCTGTGACGACGACGTACCGTTGAATCCACGCCTACTCGGGAAACCCGGGGTCGGCAAGACGACCCTCGCCTGCGCTGCGGCGGTCGAGCTGGAGCGCGAGATCTACATCGTCCAGGCGACGACCGACACCCGTCCAGAGGATCTCCTGGTAACCCCGGTCCTCGATCCTTCCGGCGGCGTGCGTTACATGGCCTCACCGTTGGTCACCGCGATGGTGCGCGGCGGGGTCTGCATCCTCGACGAGGGCAACCGCATGAGCGAGAAGTCGTGGGCCTCGCTCGCCCCTCTGCTCGACCACCGGCGTTCGGTCGACAGCGTGGTCGCCGGGATCACCGTCCACGCGCATGACGACTTCCGTTTTGCCACCACCATGAACGAGGACGCCTCCACCTACGAGGTGCCCGAGTACATTCACTCGCGGCTGATGCCGCAGATCACCATCGACTTCCCCGAGGAGGACGAGGAGCGCGAGATCCTCCGCATTCAGGTCGGCGGAGTCGACGACCAGGTCCTCAATTACGTGCTCTCCTTCCTCCGCGCCGCCCACCTCGCCGACCTCCGCTACTCGGTTCGCGACGGCATCAACATCGCCCGCTACGCGATGAAGATCCTCGAACGCCGCCAAGCCCCCGATGCCAAACATGCTGTTGACACAGCCCTCCGGCTGGCACTTGGCGACGAGGAAGCCGAGCCGTTCCGGTTCACCACAATATGATTTCGAATTTCGAATTTCGAATTTCGGATTTGCCACCCGGCGTCCCTGATGGATTTGAGCGGGTCCGAGAAAAATCCGAAATCCGAAATCCGAAATCCGAAATTTTTTCCACATGAGTATCGACGTCGACGGCGTAGCACCCGAGGCGGTACCGGGAATCCGGGTGCTGCCGGTGCTGCATGAACGAGTCGATCTCGCACCGTTGGTGCGTCGTGTTTGCGAAGCGCTGCAACCGGCAGCCGTCGCGGTCGAGCTGCCGACCACCCTTTCAGACGCCGTCTCCACGGCCGTGGCGCGGCTGCCGAAGATATCGGCGGTGGTCTCCGAGGAACCGGGCGAGGACGCCCTGGTGTGGGTGGTAACGCCGGGGGACCCCCTGGTCGAGGGCATGCGCTGGGCCGCCGACAACGAGCGCGAGGTCCTGCTGGTGGACCCCGACGTGCGCTACCAGCACCGGCGGCACGACGTCCTACCGGATCCCCATTCGCTGCACGAGCTGGGTGCCGCGACCTATATCGGGCTGATTCGTCGACTCGCCGGTGAGGCGCCCCACGACGAGCGTGACGCCCTCCGCGAACGTGGAATGGCTTTCCACCTGAAGACCGCGCTCGAGCACATCGACGGCCCCATCCTCGCCCTGGTAGGCGCCGCCCACGCCGATCGTGTCGCCGAGTTCCTGACGGGCCCCACCGCCCCGCCGCTCGCAAGGCAGCGCCGGAGCCGGGTTCATCTCCGCCACCTCCACCCGGAGAGTTTGACTGCGGTCCTTCCAGATCCTCCCCTTTCGCACGCGGTCTTCGAGCTTCTGCGAGCGCCAGCGCTGCCGCCCGAGCCCGATTTCACCGCCACCGTCGCACCGCGTCTGGAACTGCCGCACGGGGTGTTGACGGTGGTCACCGGCGGCAAAACCGAGGATCGTCCCGAACGCGCGCGGGCGGTGGCCGCCTTTGCCGCTCATCGCGGGAGTCGCCGGGTCGAGACGGGTTCGAGCATCCCCGACCGCGCAGCCCTCACACATATCGTGTGGCAGGTGGGCGCGGCCTCCTACACACAGCAAACGCAGACCGAAATCGCGCCCTGGCAGCGGCGTCTCTTCTTTGATTTCGTCCGCCGCTACGCCAGGATCCAGGGGCATCTCACCCCCGGGCTTTACGAGTGGGTGGTCGGCGGGCGCGGCGTCGGCGATGACAACCTCGCCTGGGAGATCTTCGATGCCGCACGCTGCTATCCGTGGCAGGAGGAGTCGGCCGAAATTGAAACCGCCCGCATCGATGGCGAGCTCCTCGATCTTGGTACCCGCTCGGTTCGATTCCGGCGGCGGTTCATGCGCGTCAAACAGCGGCCGGTGTCGGTACCGGTGAGGCGCCGGCCCACGCCTGACGAACCCGGGGAGTGGCTGCGCGCCTTTACGGGCGACAGCATCTGCTCCTACCCACCCGAAGACATTGTTGTCGAGGACTGGGGTCAGCACCTCAAGCAAATGGCGGTATCGATCCTCTCGGCCGAAAGCTCACACTCCGAGCCGTTCACAACCAGCATGCTCGACGGCATTGATCTGCGTGAGACCCTTCTCCGCCACCACGAAGGCAGGATCTGGGTGCGTGAGCGAGGTCGCGAGGCGGGGTCGGTGGGATCGGTGGTGATCATCTTCGATGACGATCACAGCGGCGGTGACTTCCCCTACCTCATGTCATGGCTCGGCGAGCACGAGCAGGAGTCGGACATGGCCCTCTATGCCACCGATCCTCTGCAACAGGTTGTTGGCCCCGGAATCATGCGTGCCACCTACGGTGGCTTCATGCTCACCTACCCGCCGGGCCGTCTTTACGACGTGTGGCGGGATCCAGACTACGGCGTCGCCAGATCCAAATCCGATGTTCTCGTGATGGCGGCGGTGGACTACAGCGTCGACAAGCTTGTGGTGCATGTCGGAGCGCACCCGCCGTCGTCGCGGCTTCGTGATTATGCGGCCGCCCAGACCAAGCGCATCGTTCACATCCCGCTCGGCAGCCTGTCGCCCGTCAGCCTGCAGAAGGTGCGCGTGGTTCACATCCTCGCCGGCCGCGACAAGCGCGACATCGCGAAGGACTATGTTTGGTAAGACCTTGCGGACAGTTTTGAGTTTTAAGTTTTGAGTTATTTGCCACCTCCCGCCCACTGAGCCTTGGGGACAGGCGAAAACTCAAAACTCAAAACTAAGAACTCAAAACTGATGGAGTGGCATCCTCTCGGGAAACGCGTTGGAAGTACGACCTAAAGCGCTCTTCGCCGTTGCCCCGGATACGTTTCAAAAGTCGGCTTGTCGTCGAGAGCCTCGCCCGCTTCCATGCTTTCCGCAACCCCGAGATACGTTTCGCCGCGGGGCCCGCCGGCGTCTTCGGCCGCGCGCCCTTCGAGGGCGATGGCCTCGTCGACCGAATCTGTCACGTAGAGCAGCCGGGCAAGGGTGTCGGCAGTCTCGGGATCCGGGGTCGCTGCGTAGGCTTGGCGCGCTATCCCAATTGCGGTCTCGAGTTCGGTCCCCGCAAGGTAGAGTCTCCAGGCAACGTCGTTGAGGCTGTCCGGCTCGGCCGCTGCCCCCGCGGCTTCGTACCAGCGAAGGTAGAGATCGGCCGCGAGATCGAAGTGGCCGTTGCGAAAGGCGAATCCCGCGACATCGAGGAGGTTGTCCGCGGTGGCCAACTCGAGGTTCGGAATCTCGAGTAACGAAGCCGCGTCCTCGTACCGCGCCTCACGCAGCAGCGCCGCCTGATCGTCGGGGGGAAGGGAGGACAAGCCCTCGGCGACCAATGCATGCAGAGCTGCGGTGCCTTGAGTGTCTGGAACCTCGATTCCCCGATCCCAACTTCGGCGGTAGAGCTTGGCCGCGCGCTGGTAGACACGCCCGTGGAGCTCGACCCTCGCGGTGAACATGAGCCCGCGGCAAATCTCCAACTGATTGCCGTCGGTGGCCCGATGGAAGGCCTCGATCCGGTTGATCGCCCCCTCCGGATCCGATCGTTCGAGCAGGCCGTCGACCGAACGCTGGATGGCCTCGACGTTTCCGGGGTCTTCCTCGAGATCCCTGAGGCATGCAAGAAAGGTGTCGCCGGTGCGGATCCTCCGCACCCGTCGCAGGAATCTGTCCGGCGGCAGATACCCGAGGATGCGGTCCATTTCTTTGCCGTCCGGGTCGAGGAATATCAGGGTCGGGTAGCTGTCGACCTCAAAGCTCGCGGCCAGTTCGGCGCCGTCTTTCTCGCCGTTCAACCTCATCGGCACAAATCTCGCAAGCTCACGGCGAACTTCCGGAACCGAAAAGGTGTCGGCATCGAGGCGGCGGCACCAGTTGCACCAATCGGCGTAAAACTCGATCATGACCATGGTGTCGCGGGTCCCGGCTTCAGCCCGGGCGGCCTCGAGGTCTCCGCTGAACCACAATCCCGACGTATCCAGCCGACACGCGGCGATCCCGAGGATCGCAAACACGGTCAGCAATAAAAAGGCTCGTTTCATCCGATCCTCCGGTGGTCGGCGGCATGTACCGTCCTCCCACCAATCATTGTGCCGGAGATGTGCTCCAGGTTGCACAGCGACTCATCACAATGCCTGCGCATGACGCGGCGCCGACAACATACTACAAAAAACTTACGTTCTACGGGCTCATGGGTTGCAGCGACGCATGACTCACTCCGTGCGCAACGCCTCGATCGGATCGAGCTGGGCAGCTCGACGCGCAGGCGCGACACCGCTTGCCACGCCGACCAGAAGACACATGCCGAGGGCGGCGGCGACCGCCATCGGGGGCGTTGACAGGGGCAGCCCGGGCGCGGCTGCCCGGCTCAGGACAACTATGACCATACCCACCGCCAGGCCCAATGCTCCACCTGCCGCCGCCAGCAAGACCGACTCGAGCAGGAACAGACCCTGCACCATTCCTCGAGACACCCCGAGGGCGCGTAGCAGACCGATCTCATTGGTCCTCTCGTGGACCGAAATCCACATGATGGTGAATATCCCCATCGCGCCCACAAGCAACGACACACCGGCAATGCCGGACACAGCGATCGTGATCATCCCGATGATCTTGCCGAAGGTGTCGAGCATCTCGGTCTGAGTCGTTATGGTGAAGTCCTCTTCCCCGCGGTGACGCTCCATCAGCATGGCGCGGATGCCGGCAACCACCTCCGGAATCACGTCGGTGCTGGTGGCAACCAGATCGATTTCGTTGAGCTCGTCGACGTCGAAGAGATCCATCGCCGTCGCGACCGGAATGTAGACGGTGTCATCGAGATCGAAGCCCATCATCTGCCCCTTGGCCTCCATCATGCCGATCACGAGAAAGGTGTAGCCGCCGATGCGAACCCGCTTGCCCAGGGGCGAGGCGTCGTCGAAGAGCTCCCGCGAAAGCCTGGAGCCGAGCACGGCATAGGAGCCGCGCCGGTTCGGGTCCATCTTGGGCAGAAAGGATCCCTGGGCAACCCGAAGGCGAAAGGCCTTGGAAGCCTCCCAACCCCCCCCCTGAACAAACACACTGCGACCGCGCCCGCCACCCTCCACCCGGGCCTGGCCAAACGCCACCGGCACCACTTCCACCACCTCCGGAATGCGGCGCAGAGCCTCGGCATCGTCGATGGTCAGCTTGTGGGTAGTTCCTCCAAGCACCCCCGGTATCCCGACCGTCTTGACCTTGCCCGGGTTGATGCCGACGATGCTGGTACCGAACTGCGTGAACTGTCCGACGATGTACTCCCGCGTACCCTCGCCGAGAGAGGTGAGGAGAATCACTGCGGTGACGCCGATCGCCACCCCGAGCGCCGACAGGAACGAGCGCAGACGCTGGCCGCGAAGTGCGCCACCCACGAAGCGGAGAAGCTCAATCAAATCCATCCGACCACCCCACCAATTAGGAATGAGGAATTAGGAATTAGGAATTCCGGACCATCCTCTTCGAGGATTGCTCGTAGGTGGGTGTGATGCATTCCTAATTCCTAATTCCTAATTCGTTTGTCATCGTCCCACCAATGCCTCGACCGGGTCGAGGTGTGCCGCCCTGCGTGCAGGGACCACTCCGAAGAATATGCCGACAACCATCGACATCACGAGCGAGGCAACCACCGCCCACACCGGCGTCGCCGCCGGAAAAGTAGGATAGACCTGCACGAAGGCCACGATCGCCGCCCATCCCGCCCCAAGACCCACAAGCCCGCCGAAGGTAGAAAGCACCGCGGCCTCGGTGATGAAAACCGCGAGGATCTGGGTT
>Ga0164313_10000994_pt1 | contig 24332 bp, 21 predicted proteins | sample GuaBasSedimGuay4_FD_113735 | JGI IMG/M metagenome (GOLD analysis project Ga0164313, IMG submission 113735) | Subseafloor sediment microbial communities from Guaymas Basin, Gulf of California, Mexico - Guay4, Core 4569-4, 0-3 cm | ecosystem: Environmental > Aquatic > Marine > Hydrothermal vents... | reverse complement strand
TTGCATGATCCGCTCATGGGCCATGTATACCCGTGTGATCTGTTCAAGGCTGAAGGCGAAGTTCAGCCCGGCCTGAAAGTTTTGCACAAAGCAGGACAGGATGGTGTCCAGCGGATCCCGTGTACAGTAGATAAACCGCGCTCCCGGGAAAACCTGGTGGATAAACCCGACGCGTTCAAAATTCATGGGTGCTTTGTCGGTCACCCGCTGGTATTTCTGGTGGGTTGCCGGAAGTGCAGACATATAGTTGGAAGCCGCCAGTCCAAGTTCCTTTGGTTGTGTGTCCTGCAAACTATTGGGGTTGATGCCCCTGCGTTCGAGACTGCTTTCTATATTCTGCATGGTGGCCAGTTCGCCACAGGCCAGTACATCGGGGTGGGCACTTAAAACCTGTTCACAAAGTGAAGTTCCCGACCTCGGCATGCCGATGATAAAAACAAGATTTGAACCAGCGGTGCCCGAATGCGAAGTATCCCGGCCAGCCTTGTTGGTGGCCTGGATCGTTCTTTCAATGCCTTGTTCCCAGGCTTCGATATCGAAAGGCTGTATTGAAACCATGGTTTCGTTAGCTTCGCGGTAGAGCTCAAATGCCGACTCATATTTTTCTTCGCGCCGATACATATCTGCCAACGCAAATGTGGCTGTACCACGGTCTGAAGCAGACACAGCACCGCTACGGATACGCTCCAGCAAGGCAACCGTTTGCGTATCTGCAAGACTGTCCCGCCTGATCTTGGTCAGTACACTCAAAGCACGTACATTTCCGGGTGGTAATGATACTGCTTTCTCAAGTGCAGCCTGGGCTGCTTCGAAATCACCCACATCGGTCAGAATGGAGCCTTTCAGTTGCCAGCCGTGTGACAATTCTGGCTGAATTGCAAGGCAGCGGTCGATGACACGCAGTGCCCGCTCGTGATCACCACAGTCACGGTAGAGCAGGGCAGCCTGGTATAACACTGCCGGCTCTCGTGGTGAGAGTTGGATAGCTTCCCGGGTGTGTCGCCTGACCAGCTTGTTATTGGATAAACCGTGATAAATCCGTCCTGCATTCAGATGCATACCGGCCATGCGCGGGTTGAGTTTCAGGGCCAGGCGAATCGCTCCTTCGGCGTTCTCCAGTTGCCCCAGCGCCAGGCAGGACAGGGCTTTGAGGTTTAACAGGTCGTCACGTTTACCGGTTTGCGTGAGCAGTTGATCGCATAGCTTGATCGCCTGTACGTAATCTCCCCGGGCATAGGCCTGTTTGGCCAACAGGAAATGTTGTTTATTCAAGAGCTTGGTAAACCAGGGTCTGAAAGCGCTTGTTGATGTCGGATTGAACGGGTCGCACCTGTCCCATAATCACCGCAACGAGGTTTTCAGCCGGATCAATCCAGTAGGATGTATCGAACGCGCCGCCCCAGGAAAAAGTGCCCGGGGAGCCCAGTTCGCCGGTTGTTTCCAGGTCGGTTATGTAAAAGCCAAGACCGAAATCTGCGTCGCCATCCTTATCGATATCGGCCCTGGCTGTACGCATCAATTCCACCGATTTTCGCCCCAGAAGGCGGTTGCCATTGAATGTGCCGTCATTGAGCAGCATCTGGCACAATCGCGCGTAGTCTATTGCCGTGGATGACAGGCCGGCGCCACCTGAGAAATAAGTTTTTGCACCTTCAACGGGGTAACGGGGGTTATCAAGCTTGATACTGGATTCATCCCCTTTTGACACGATCAGGCCTTCGTCTCCGACGGCGGCATAGAGTGTGACCAGCCGATCCGCTTTATCTTCGGGCAGGTAGAAATAGGTATCGTTCATGCCCAGCGGTGCAAATATTTCATCCGCGAAGAAACGGTCCAGCGGCTTACCGCTGACAACTTCCACCAGGTAACCAAGCACGTCGGAGCTCAGGCCGTATGCCCAGGCAGAGCCGGGCTCGAACAGCAGGGGCTGTTTGGCCAGCAGTTCAATTTTTGATTGCAGTTTTACTTTTTTGGAGGTGACGCCGTCAATTACACCGGCCTCGACATAGGTTTTTTGTAGTTTGCCAGGAATAAATGGGTAAGAGATACCTGAACTGTGCGTTAACAGGTCAATAATCCTGATGGGTCGGCTTGCATCGGTGGTAGACAGGCTGCCATCATCACCAACTGCACTGATCACTTTCATGTGTGCAAATGCCGGAATATATTTTGAAAGTGGATCATTGAGCTGAAAGCGGCCTTGTTCATATAGCATCATAGTCGCGACAGTCGTCACCGCCTTGGTCATTGAGGCGATGCGGAAAATGCTGTCGTTTTGCATACGAGTTTGCGTGTCAATATCGGCATAACCGAAACTTTTTTGGTACACGATGGTGCCATTCCTGGCGATAAGCGCCACTGCACCCGGTATCTTGCCGGCAGCAATTTCTGCTTCGATGGCGCTATCAATGCGTGCAAGGCGTTCGGGTACAAATCCGGTTTCGGATGGATCCGCAGTACTTTCCAGTTGTGCAAAAGCCGAAGTGGCCGTGAACAGCACCAGTATGATGCTCAGAATTCTTTTGTTCATATGGTTCTCCGTACAACTGCGGAATGCTATCACGATGGACTACCAGCCTCCGCCACCACCACCACCGCCACCACCGCCGGAAGAGCCACCGCCGCCCGAGCCGGAGGATGAACCGGGTGGGGATGAGGCTGAGGAGATGGCGGTTGAAAAGCTGCTGTTGAAGTTATCGCCAAGGTGGTTCAAGGCACTCATTCCACTGTGGCTTCCGATATACCAGGCAGGGTGGTAACCGCCCCTGGCTTCAATATCTTCAGGGAACTCGCGGGTAAAGCGGTTACACCAGTTGTTTTCCACACCCATTGCAAAGGCGTAGGGCAGGAAGGTTTCGAATACCTCCGGTGTCAGTTGCGGTGACTGCATACGGTCGAGGCGGTCCTGCTCCGCCGTATCGAGGTACATTTTAAAGCCTTCGATTTCATCCATGATCCGTCGGCCTGCCGGTGTGGGTGCCCGCAGCAGGAATATAAACAGTATGTGCATGAATAGCGTCAGGACAGCGAAAACAATCCAGATAGCCGGACCACCGTGCAATTGGGCAGCAATCAAGGCCGCTGCGATCGTCATGACGATGGCGGGCAGGGCAAAACGCATGTTCAGATTGAATAGCCGGCCGAGGTGCTCTGCTTTCAATGCCTTGTTCAATGCACTTTTGGCCTTCATGAAAACCCTGTAGTTTTCCTGGTCAAGCTCAACCTCGGTGCCTTTCGCAAACACTTCTTCCAGAACGGCAAGCTCGCCTTTGCTGGCCTTGCCCCTGGCTGGCGGATGTTTGTGCCTGAGCGTGTAATCGTCATCGTCCTCAGCTATCTCGAGATATCCCTTTACACCAAGGCTTACGATGGCTGCTGAAAAGGCTTGTTTATCGAAAGACATTTTCTGAACGTAACGGCAGCCTGCCGGGGTCAGACCCATGGGTGGCCGGAAGCGTGGAATAATGATGCCTTTGCGAGGGTCGCGGCCAAACCGGTTCCAGGCCCACAGGTACCAGCCCAGCGGGGCCAGCAGGCCGATCAATAGTGCCAGGGCCGAGCCATTGTCAGACAGGAAATATCCTATTTGTTGAGCGCTGGTGGGTTGATGAACGATTCCTTTCGGAAAGCCCACGGCCACGGTCAGACCTTCGTGTGCCTGCAATCCGCGGGTGGTCTGAAATTCAATTTTGCGGCCACTGGCAATGCGAAAATCTGCATCCTGACCGTTGGCTCCCTGGGGCCCGGTGTAAAATGCAGTTCGCAGATCCTCTGATGCCACGGTTCCGGGTAACTCAATGCTTGCGCTGGCGTGGTCGATTGGAAATATCCAGCCGGTACCGGTTACATTCCAGTAAATCTCGTCATAGTCGTCAAAGAAGCCCAGCTGGCGCGTGCTGTGATAACGCAAGCGGTACTCATGTACGCCTGTAGAAAGCATATGGTTTGAGCTGCCGATGTAGACACGTATGCCATTGGAGCGATTTTCAGTGTGGAATGCCTCAGTGTTGTTATTGCGTTGCACATCCAACACATTGAAGCTAACCCGATAACGATTGCCGTGCCGGTCTTTGTAGCTAGTCGGGAAATCGCGGAAGATACCTCTGCGGATATTATTGCCTTCTGCCCTGACCCGGATGGTCTCGGTGACACTCACACTGCCATCGGTATGGATCAATACATCGGCGTGATAGTTGAGGATCCTTTCATCGGCGCCGGCCATGCCACACCACAGCAGGATGGTTACTGCCAGTAACCTGAGCGGGCTAGAGTTCAACATCAGGCGCACTCCGTTGACTGGTCAGTTCAATTTCAAAAAATTCTGCGAGCTGGAACTTGAACAGCCCGGCGATAATGTTGGATGGGATGCGCTCCACCGCGTTATTGTTATCCCGCACGGCACCGTTGTAATAGCGGCGGGCGTATTGAAGGTCCTCTTCGATATTGACCAGGCTGCTGTGCAGCTGCTGAAACCCCTCGCTGGCTTTCAGATCCGGATAGTCTTCGGCCAGGGCGAACAAACGACCGAGCGATCTGGAAAGTTTGGTTTCCTGCTCGGCCCGGACTGCGACACGGGTTTCACCTGTGCTGCGGATTTGTGCAACTTCCTCAAACACGCTGGATTCGTGGGTCGCATATCCTTTGACCGTTTGCACCAGGTTGGGTACAAGTTCTGAACGTTTTTGCAGCTGTACGTCGATGCCAGCCCAGGCCTCGCTGACCAGGTTACGGTTTCGTACAAGGTTGTTGTAGAGCAGGATACCTGCAACCAAAATCAAAAGAATGGCTGTAATAAAGATGTACAAAATTCTCGCCCCTCGCAGTTGCAGCATCAGCATGTCTGATCCGCATGTCTGAAATGTGTTCGAAGCTTAGCGCATATGTGCATGAAGTGTCGATTCGACGTTGACAGAGTGCCCGCTGGCCGGTAATTTGCGATGCTGAATCCCTACAGAATATGACCATGCCACTAACTAATTACGATTTACCCATTAGCAGCAACAATGTCCGGCGTACCACCACCGCGTGGTTGATGCTGGGCCTGGCCTCGCTGGTGGGGGCCGGTATCTTTTCACTGTTACTGGTGTTGGCACGAACACCGGCAATTCAGGAATGGTTGCCGTTTATCGATTTCTTCCGGGTGGCACTGGTGGTGCACGTCGATCTGTCCGTATTGATCTGGTTATTGTCGATGGCAGGTGTCTTGTGGGCGCTCAGTACCGATCGTGACCTGCCTGCCTGGGACCGGATTTCTTTCTGGCTGGCCGTGGCTGGCACGGCGATCGTTATAATCTCGCCGTTCATCGGGGCCGCTGATCCGTTAATGAACAATTATGTGCCGGTGCTACGCCATCCGGTGTTCTATACCGGCCTTGGCCTGTTCACCGTGGGTGTGTTGTCACATCTGTTGCGTTCTGCTGTGACCTTCACCGGGCTGAAAATGCACCTTGATGGTGCGGCAGCCTTACAGGTAGGGACAAAGCTGGCGGCCATTACAGCATTTGTAGCCATTGGTGCCTTTACGGCATCCCTGGGTGGCATGCCGCAGAATATGGAAGGGCAGGCCTATTTTGAATTCCTGTTCTGGGGCGGCGGACATGTTCTGCAATTTACCCATACCTTGCTGATGATGGTCGTGTGGGTGCTGCTGGCCAGTAACAGTGGCTGTCGCTTTACCCTGACCCCGAGATTGACGCTGACCTATTTTCTGCTGATGGCTCTGCCGGTGATTACGGTGCCATTCCTTTATTTTGCACATGATATTGTTTCGCCCGGCCATCGTCTTGCATTTACCGAATTGATGAAATACGGCGGGTTGTCGAGCCTGCCATTGGGTTTCGCTATTTTGGCCAGCCTGTGGAAGGCTGACAAGCCTCAGGGGGAAGGACGGTACCTGCGTTCGGCATTGTTGTCTTCGGTCGTTTTGTTCGCCGTTGGCGGCGTGATTGGCTTTTTGATCTCCGGGCTGGATATTGTGATCCCTGCCCATTATCACGGCTCAACGGTTGGTGTGACCATCGCTTTTATGGGGTTGTGTTATTACCTGTTGCCTCGTTTGGGTTTTGGCGAGCCACCAGCCCGAATGGCATATTGGCAACCGATTATTTATTGCTCCGGGCAAATACTGCATATATTGGGTCTTGCCTGGACCGGTGGTTATGGTGTGCAGCGGAAAACGGCAGGTCTGGCACAGGGGCTTGAGCGTGCTGGTGAGATTGCCGGTATGGGCCTGATGGGGATTGGCGGGCTGATATCTGTGATTGGTGGATTGTTGTTTTTAGTCGTGGCTTACAAATCAATTCGAGGTAAGAGCTCGTAAGCAGCGAAGCTGCTCTCTCCTACGGTACAATGGGGCATTGTTTAGTTTGTAGGAACTCTGATGTCGGAACTTATTCTTTTCACTTTGAACGCAGTGGTGGTCTACCTGGTGGCGGACTGGCTGGTGCGCTTGATTGAGCAACGGCGTGGTGCTGTGATGAAGCAGCGCCAGGTGGTGTTTTTTGTTATTTTCCTGGTGCTGGCACTGGTGAGTTTCCAGCTAATGCAAAATCTATTGGGGCCGCCGCCTACCTAGCCCAATTGCTTGTGCAGGCGGGCGTCAAAGGTAGAGAAATGCCGGCCGAACCAGCTGGATAATTGCGACTTCAGCAATGCCTGACCCTCTGTAGGGTCCGCATAAAAACTGTCCATCAAGTCATGAATCTGATCCAGTAAATCTTCGTGATCATCCTTGTGGTCCTCGTACTCAGCATAGCTGGCCTCGCGCATCAGGCGCTCTTCCAGGGCAAAATGAGCAGAGATGTCGGCATGGATTTCGCCAAGCACCGCTTCAATGGTTTCAGCATCCACGGATCCACCTAATTGATCGTACAAGGTATTGATCTGTCCTATCATGTGTTCGTGTTCGTGATCGATCGCAGCATCACCAACGCAATATTCGGGTTTCCACTCAAGCAGCGTCATAATTCCTCCTACCTGAAAATAAACGTTTTCTGAAGATGGTCGAACTCGACCACAACGTGCTGACCTTCGGCCAGCGTGAATTCTGTCTGGCCGGTGTAGTCAAAACCTTCCTCGCGGCCTGAATCGCTCATGCCGATGTATAGTTCGTGCGTGCCGGCTGGAATTTCCACGCGGTAGTAAACGGTGGATTCCCCATCATTCCAGAAGCCACTGGGCGCCAGGCTCTTGTCGAACTGCACCTGACCATCGGTGCGAAACAGAACCTTAACCGGATGTCGTTCACGCGGACAATCCGAAGGTTTACGCATATTAGGTGGCAGCTTGTTAAGCTCCTCCTGTGAGAGCAGGCGACACTCTTCCACACGTTGGCCTGCATGCGAAAAAGTCAGTGAGATAATGGCATTGCCTTCTGCCAGTTGGCTGAAACGGGGCCAAATCGTGAAGACCACGGATGCAGCAGCAAACAGACCCCAGGCAAGCACGGCACCGAATGGCCTTAATCGGTGCTTGCGGGTTTTAACCGGGGTAGAGGTTTCATGGTCAGATATTTTGTAAGGTGCCGACAACGTATCCCGGAATGCGGCAATCGCCTTGGCCGTGTTCGGAAAATCACACCAGGGCTCAGTCCATAACATTGCCAGTTTCTCGACATCCACACGCTTGCGCAGTTGAGGATCCCGTTCACGATGCATACGTTGCTCAGTCCATTTCGCACCAAGGCGATACTGGCAATCGTTGTGCGCACACCCGCTCAGAACAACACCATCGGCAAAATCACGACTGAGCACCCAATCTACAAACGACGGTGGTAATTGCGCCATGCAGGTCAGGTTGACCACGGCAGTCTCTGCATCAATAAGCTTCTCAAGTTTATTTTTTCCGGTACAGCCAAAGATAATTAATCGGCGACTACCTTCAAGATGTTCGGTGGCTTCAGTGACCCTGTCACGTATGGTTGCAACCGTCTGGTCCGGCAAGTCAATGCCGGGCGACAGGGCGGAGCGTGTACGAAATGGCGTGGCCGTGGGGCAGGAACCCACACAGATGCCACAACTGAGGCAAAGGTTTTCTGCGACCACAGCCTCACTTGCGTACTTTTTACCGTCACTGCGTGGCGCCATCTCAAGGGCACCGAAAGGGCAGTCTTCCACGCAGCGCTCACAACCATTACAGTTTTCCAGATCGATCCTGACCGGTGCAACTTTACGCGGTGGTGGCAGCCATGGTGCGATGCAGATCAGCAAACTGAAACCAATCAACAGTGCCCAGACGGTCGCTGGAGGCCAGTAGTTCAGTAGTGGATAAACTGCCAGGTAATACCAGTCCAGTGCCAGGGTTTCCGGCACCAGCGCCGGATCTGCTTTACCCTGGCTAAGGGCCGGATATACAAATGACAATGCCAGCATTGAAGCCAAAGCACCAACCATTACCTTGCGCGGCGGGTTGATTTTTGGGCGGGTGATACGGAAGACATGAATCCAAATGCTGAAAACCAGGAAGATCGGCAGGCCGATAATGTGGGTGAAAGCCATCAGCGTGAAAAAGCGATCGCTGAGCGCTTCCGCACTGAGGAAGTTGCGGGCCATTGAATCGGTAAAAATTGGCAGGGCGTCCAGCATCTCAGATGAAACCAGTGCCACATACAGTGCCAGTTGATCCCAGACCAGCCAATAACCGGTAATGCCCAGTGGAATAATCATCCACAGCAACGGCACGCCTGTTACCCAGCTAAACCAGCGTGCTGTGCGGTAGCGGTCAAAGGAGAATTCTTTCAGGATATGCAGTACCACCGTCACAATTGCGGCATCGGAAGCATATCGATGCAAGCTGCGCATCACACCTCCCAGGTACCATTGTTCAATGGTCAGGTATTCGACCGATTCAAACGCGCCAACGACGCTGGTGTGGAAGAAGATGGTGATCCAGATACCACTGATTAGCACGATCCACAAAAAGAAAATCGTTAGTGCACCGAGGTGGCGAAGTGGATTTAGCGTATTACCAAAGGCACGATCCAGCCATCTTTGTGGTAACTCAAAGGCAAGTTGACCGGCTTTTTGTATGGTTTTAAGCAAAACTTAAATTCCTTTCTTTTTACGACGGGCGCGACGGGTTTCGAGCAACAGGTAGAAAATAACGCTCAGCGTTACCAGGCCGCCGATGGCAATCTGTACAAACAGTGAATAATCATAACGGTAACGGCCGGTGTTCGGGTCGTAAACCGTGCAGAACAAGTTGACCTTGTCGACCATGCTTGAGAAAAAGTTATGCTTGGATTGCGGGCGGTTTAAGACCAGTTCCTTCAAAGGCTCTACCAGCCAGGGCAATTCGAATGTGCCACCGTAAACCTGGTTATAGATCACTCCGTCCCGGTTCACCATCGTTGTTTGCGTAATGTGGTCGAAGCCACGCGGGGTCGCAAAGTAAATAAAGCCGACATTTTCCACCAGTTTCGCCATGGTTTCAGCCGAACTGCTTAGAAACGTCCATGCAGGGTCGTCAATACCTTGCTTTTGGGCAAAATTGCGCATTCGCTCAGGTGAATCATTGGCCGTGTCAAAACCAATCGTAACAACTTTGAAACTGTCGGGACCCAGCGCGTCGCGCGCCGCATCAACCGAGGTTTTAAGATGCCTTGTAAGGGCAGGGCAGACGTGGTGACAGGAGGTGAATATCAGGCTCACTAATAATGGCTGGCCGCGATAGTCTGCAAGGCTAACGGCCTGTCCGAAGCTGTCGGTGAACTCCAGCGCAGCGAGCTCCCGCCCGATCACCGCCTGTGATATTTCAAGTGCTTCATCTTCGCTGTAAGAGCCGTCTCTCGCCTGCCCGAAAGCAAGTTGGGATGCCACTGCCAGTAAAACCAAAGCAATGTAAATTCCTGACTTGTGAAAACGGGTTAATGCTGTGATCACTGGTGATTTGTTCCGTGAGTTGTGGGGATTCCTAAGTGCGTGATTATACCCAAAAAAAAACGCCGGGCGGTGCCGCCCAGCGTTTTTCATGACCTATATCAGGCCCGTTATTCCATACCTATAACATCCACCTAGGACATCGGCCAGACTGATGCCAGGTATTTCCAGTTCACCGCGTAGTACACAACAAATACGGCCAGGAAGAATATCGCCAGGGCGAAGGTGCCTGGAGCTGCGAAGCCAAACTTGCCGGCAGCCTCGTGTCCACCTTCCGGTACGACCGTTGGTTCAGCCCTCATCAGGCGTGTGGTTGCACTGCTGTAGGGAGATTCAGACTCGACACGTTTGCCAAAGAATACCGAGACTACGGTGATCAGGACGTATATTCCGCCACCGATAATGGCCATGGTGCCGCTGATACCCACAAGTCCCATTAGCGTATAGGCGCTGGCTGGATAATCAAAACCCAGTGCAGCATCGGTAAATGCCATATCCCAGTGCCGGCGTTCAACACCCAGCGTTCCCGCACCCATCATGACCAGTGTAAACACCATCATGCTGATACCGAAAATGTAGGGCTGCCATTTGGCCAGACCCGGCAGGAACACCTGGCGCCGGAATAGTACCGGAATCAGGAAGTAGGTCAGTGCCATAAACGCCAGGGTTGTACCGATTACGACCGTGGCATGGAAATGCCCGGGTACATAAATGGTGTTATGGATAATGATATTGATCTGCTCGGTGCCCATGACCACGCCGGTAATACCACCGATAAAACCGAAACCAATCAGCGATATGAACATACCTGAGAACACCGGGTTGCCCCAGGGTGCTTTACGTAGCCATTCGAACATGCCCTTGGTATAACCCTTGGCACGTTGTGCGACCTCGATAGAGCCAGGAACTGTCAAACCGTGAATCATGCTGGCCAGTACTGCAAGATACATGGCGTAGGAAGTATTGAAGATCTTCCAGGTGGAGCTTAAGCCAGGATCGACCAGCAGGTGATGGGCGGATGCCAGTTGCAGGAAGCAGATATACAGGAAAAATGCCGCACGGCTGACTTTTTCTGACAACGGTTTGGCGCCGAACACAATAGCGGCAATGGCATACCAGACAGACACGTGCGCAGCAACGTTGATCTGCTGCGAGGAGTGACCAAAGGCCCACCAGAGCAGACGATACATCGCGGCATCAATATGGCTGATCCAGCCCATTGACCACATGTAAGTCGGGATCAGGATTACTGCGCCCATGGCAATGGTGAAGATTGCAATGATACAGGCGGTCAGGGCGCCGAAGGTTACCAGTGGAATCGAACCCTCATAGGTTTTTTCATCCTTGGCAACCACCAGGGTGCCGAGGAATACGAAACACCCCAGTAGTGCGCCCACCGCAAACAGGATCAAACCCAGGTAGAAATTGGGATTGGCCGGCATAGGCACATAGGAGGTCATCATCACACTGGCGTTGCCACCTAACACTGCCAGGTTATTAACCACGGCACCGGCGACCATCAAAAAGAAGCCAAGCCAGGCAATCTTCGGTGTTGCCAATCGGCATCTCAGCAAGGTTGAGGAGCAGAAATACAGCACTGCAATCTCGAAGAAGATGATCCAGAAGATCAGCATATTAACGCCATGGAAGGTCAACAGTTGGTAAAATTTATCCGCTGGAAGCAAATGAACGGCCGGCCAGCGTGTCAGGGTGACAGCCAGTGCTGACAGGCCACCGATGAGCAACATGACGACCGCGAGTACCGCGTTGGCGCGCGTCAGCATTTCTGCTGGTTTGTGAAACTGTAGTCCCGATTCCGGGCAGGTTCTGAATAATTCTGTTTTCATGATCCACCCTCTGTTACCAGTATTTTACCTACCATGTTGTGATGACCAATACCGCAATATTCGTTGCAGATAATGGTCTGGTCACCGCTGGTATCCGGCGTGATGGTTAATACCATTTCGTAGCCCGGCAGGATTTGTACGTTGATGTTTTGTGGTTGTAGCGAGAAACCGTGCTGCCAGTCCATGGAGGCGATGTGCAGTCGGTAGGTCTGGCCTTTTTCCAATTCAATGATTGGCCACCATTGCCACAGTCTTCCGAGCAGATAGACATCGCTACCAGGTGGTGGTTTGACCACCGGAATTTTCTGATCGGTCATGGTGCGATCAGTGTACTGGTCTACCATTGCCTGAGTTTTTGCCATATATGCGGCAGGCGTAGTTCTATAGGCTTCATTGGAAAGATTCTGCTTGCCGTAAATATGCCACATGGGCATCATCACGAACATAATCAGGGACCAAACAAGTGCTAAAGCGATCCAGGTTCCTTCTACTCGGTCCAGTGGTTGTTTCCACCAGAGTATTTCCGAAGGTGGTTGTATCGAAGTCATATTTTCACCTTTTTATTAGGGTTAGTTGGCGAGCGGAATTGACACGAGTTCCATGATTCCCCATACAACATAAAATACGGTGGGAACAACAACTCCTATGAACAATAGTAAGAACGGGTTATCGAGGACGCGTTGCATCACGGGAACGCGCTCCTGCTGCTGTGTATCGGGGTTTTCCTGATCCATTATATTCTCTCCCACGTGGCATTGGTTTAAGCTTAAACTATATAGCGACTCAGCATAACATTAACATGAAATATTTTCCGGCTTTTGACCTATGTCAATTACACTGGAGTTGAATCTGCATTAGGCTCTATCGCCAGAAGGTCATCCCGTCAATAAATGGAGAATTAAAAACACGATGAATGCGAAATACCCCATGTTGTTACTAATGGTTACAGCACTGCTTTTTCTCAGCGCCTGTGATAAAGAGACTGGTCCCGGCCCGGAAATTCATGATACGAAGTACATCGTCATTGGTCCTGATGGGCAGCCGGTTAAGGGTGACCCTGGAGAGAATGATTGCGTTCTCGATCAATATATCGGCCTGACATGGGAGGTTAAATCCGACCAGCCCGGGCTGCGTGACTGGCGAAATACCTATAGCTGGTATAGCCCGGATGAGTCTTTCGAGAATGAGCTCGACTACCGGGGCTTGCCCAACGGCGGCGAATGCGCGGGCAGTGATTGTGATACCACGGCCTATGTGCAGGCGGTTAACGATCTGGGCTATTGCGGTCACAATGATTGGCGTTTGCCGTCCCGTGATGAACTGGGCTCGATCAGTGACCCGCGCAAAGTGGATGGCAAGCCAACCATCAACATGGATTTTTTCCCACATACCCAGCTTGAAGAGTACTGGTCCGGCAATGACTACAGTTTCCAATACAATTCTGCCTGGCGCTGGAGTTATAGGTTCGGCCACGATCGGGTCGACTGGAAAATCAACCCTGGTTATCTACGATTGGTACGGGGTGAAGCTACCTTGCTGGTTCGGATAAAGGACTAATGCTCCATCAACCACTTCCCAACTCGCTGAACCGCAGTTATCACGTTGATGGAGCACTATCATGAAGGCGCTTGTAGGCATCTCTCTGTTATTTGTCATTGTGCTGGTTTCGTTGAGTGCATACCTGCGCCTGGCCCACTCCGGCATTGGCTGCGCGGATTGGCCTGACTGCTACGGACGAATCGGTGATCCGCCGGCGGTGAATCAGACAATCACCAGCGAAAATGCCTATCAGCGTATTGTTGCAGAAGCCGCTCAACCACTGGCCTGGGCGACACCGTTGCACCGTTTTGTTGCCAGTGTTTTAGGTTTACTGATTGTTTTCCTGACGATGATGGCCATTAAGCAGAAAAAAGACCGGCTGATTTCGCTGACGTTATTGCTGGTTACCGTATTTCTCGCCTTGCTGGGAGTAAAGTCCGGTGGTTTGCACAGTCCGGCCGTGGTCATGGGCAACCTCAGCGGCGGGTTCCTGATGCTTGGCTTACTGGGCTGGATGCTGTTTAAAGAAAGTGGTGAAGGGAATACCGAAGTAGTGTCCGGAAAACTACCTGGTAAATTGCTCGGCGCTGCTGTCCTGTTACTGGTCATCCAGATTTTTCTGGGCGGCCTGACCAGTGCCAATTTTGCCGCCACGGCCTGCCAGTCACTACCTGATTGTCATGGCAGTTGGCTACCGGGTGCGGATATTTTCAAGGCGATGGATCTGTTTACCGATCACGAAGTGACATCGATGGGTCAGGTGATTGGAGGTCAGGAGCGGACCGACATCCATATCGCACATCGCCTGGGTGCTGTCATTTCTGCAGTGTTAATAATTGCCGTCGGTATAATGGCCTGGCGGGCGGGTGGCCGTCTGCGTTTTGCGGGTATGACTCTGCTGATTTTGGTCATTATTGAGTTTTCAATTGGTGTCTCTGCCATTGCATCAGACCTGCCAATTGGACTTGCAGTAGCGCATAATTGGGTGGCAGGATTGTTGTTGCTGGCGATGCTTAGAGTCGTTGCGTTAAATCGCTGAGTTCACCTGTATACGACAACATTCGTAACTGTTATTATGCACATCTGATATCGAAAACTCCAGGGAGAGTTTCCATGAAAACATTAATATTTTCCATTTGTGTGCTGGTGTTCGCTGCCACACAAACCTCAGCCGTCATCGCCAAGGAATTAGCGGAATACCGGACCGAAGCCAACCAGTATTATGATGATGGGAATTTCAAGAAAGCCTACAAAGGTTATTTGAAAATCGCAAAAATTGGTGATCAATACTCCCAGTACTGGGTTGCGTACATGTATGCCAACGGCGAAGGCAAAAAGGTTGATCTGGAAGACGCTTACGCATGGTCGACTCTCGCAGCAGAAGGCGGTGATGAGAAGCTGGTTAGCTACAGTGTTGACTTGTTCGACCAGAACGATGACAAAGACGGGGCCAGGAAGGCAGCCAAAAAATTAATGAACAAGTACGGAAAACAGGCGCTTGAGGAAAAAGCTGAAATGATCGCCAAACGGGAAAGCGGTCGTCGCTCGGGTGCATGTACCGGTTCACGTCTCACCTGTCAGCGCGCCTATGGGTACGACGCTCCCATTACTGGCGGTCCTGAGTTACAACATACAATTAGTGCCGGAGACCGCTGAGCGCTTAATCAGAAGCGACCTCTATCTTCGTAACGCGCTGAAAACCACGCGGTAACTTACGACCGCGTTTGGCCCGCTCACCCTTGAAGTGTTCCAGGTCCTTCCGGCCGATGCGCATATAGCGCTGGCCAGCCCAGACCAGGATTTCCTCACCTTCAGCAATGACCACCATGCCGATCATGAATTCCTCACCTGCTTTCAGGCGTTTGGGCGGAATATTGATCAGCTTGTTGCCTTTGCCCTTGGAGAGTTCAGGCAAATCCGCCAGCGGGAACGCCAGCAGGTAACCATCCGAAGTTACACAAACCGCTGTATCCACCTCTTTTGAATGAATCATGGCCGGTTCAACCGGGCCGGAATCCCCCGGCAGGGAAAGCATGGCTTTGCCTGCCTTCATACGGCTATGCATATTGATTGCCTGCGTTACAAAACCGTAACCCCAGGAACTGCCCAGAACCATTTTTTGCTGCCCGTCGCCGGCAATGGCGTACAGGAACTGTGCGCCTTCCGGTAGCGTGAATTTACTCGTCAGTGGCTCTCCCAGGCTGCGGGCAGACGGAAGTGTATGAGCCGTCAAGGCGTAAGCCCTGCCGGAAGAATCCAGGAATACCGCTTGCTGGTTACTGCGGCCCCTGGCCGCGTGTCGGTATTCATCACCGGCTTTGTAATTCAGCGTACTTGCGTCAATATCATGTCCCTTGGCAGATCTGACCCAGCCGGCTTTGGACAGGACAATGGTGCATGGCTCAGAAGGTACCAGGTCCTCTTCTTTCAGTGCCTGGGCAGCTTCACGTTCGGCCAGTTGGGAGCGTCTGTCGTCACCGTATTTTTCGGCATCTTCCAGCAGTTCCTTCTTGACCAGCGTTTTCATGCGCTGCTTTGAACCCAGCGTGGTTTCCAGTTTCTGGCGTTCCTCGTCGAGCGCTTGCTGCTCGGTGCGGATCCTCATTTCTTCCAGCTTCGCCAGGTTGCGCAGCTTGAGATCAAGTATTGCTTCTGCCTGGGTGCCGGTAATGTTGAAATGGCTCATCAGGACCGGTTTTGGTTTGTCTTCAGTGCGGATGATATGGATGACTTCGTCGATATTCAGGAAAGCAATCAACAGGCCTTCGAGAATATGCAGACGGTCTACCACCTGGTCGAGACGGTGTTCCAGCCTGCGCTGTACCGTGTCCAGCCGGAACGTCAGCCATTGTTTTAGCAACGCCCTCAGGTTGAGGACCTGGGGTTTGCCGCTATTGCCAATGATATTCAGGTTGACCCGGTAACTGCGTTCCAGGTCGGTAGTCGCGAACAGGTGATTCAGCAATTGTTCGGTATCGACACGATTTGAACGCGGCACGATGATCAGACGGGTCGGGTTCTCATGATCCGATTCATCCCTGAGATCTTCAACCATGGGCAGCTTCTTGGCGCGCATCTGGTTGGCGATCTGCTCCATGATTTTGGCCGGTGATGCCTGGTGGGGCAAAGCGGTGATTACGATGTCACCGTTTTCCTTTTCCCATACCGCACGCATCCGTACGGAACCGTGACCGGTTTCATACATATTGAGCAGATCTTCCTGCGACGAGATGATTTCAGCATCGGTCGGGTAGTCAGGTGCCAACACGTGTTCGCATAACTCGGCGACCGTTGCTTTTGGTTCTTCCAGCAAACGGATACAGGCGCTGACCACTTCGCGCAAGTTATGCGGTGGGATATCCGTGGCCATGCCGACCGCGATGCCGGTGCTGCCATTGAGCAGAATATTGGGCAAGCGTGCGGGCAGCAGTGTTGGTTCTTTCATGGTGCCATCAAAATTCGGCTGCCAGTCAACCGTGCCCATGCCAAGTTCTGCCAGCAGTGTCTTGGCATAGGGCGACATGCGGGATTCTGTGTAGCGCATCGCAGCAAAAGATTTCGGATCATCCGGTGAACCAAAATTCCCCTGGCCGTCGATCAGCGGATACCGGTACGAGAATGGTTGTGCCATCAAAACCATGGCTTCATAGCAGGCAGAATCACCATGCGGGTGGAACTTGCCGAGCACATCACCCACGGTACGGGCGGACTTTTTATGCTTTGAGGCGGCGCTCAGGCCGAGTTCACTCATGGCGTAGATAATACGCCGCTGCACCGGTTTCAGGCCGTCACCGATATGCGGTAAGGCGCGATCCAGCACCACGTACATGGAATAATCCAGGTAGGCTTTTTCTGCGTATACCCGTAAAGGGACCCGTTCGTGTTCGGAGAAACTCTGTGTAATTTCGTTCATTGGCCTTGTTTGGTTTGGTGGGTTTACCTGGTTGCCAGGTCACCTTTATCTTCGAGCCAGGACTTTCTGTCCGAAGCGCGTTTCTTACCCAGCAACATGTCCATCATCTGTGTGGTTTTGGATTCGCTGTCGATTGTAAGCTGCACGAGTCGACGGGTGTCCGGGTCTATCGTGCTTTCACGCAACTGCAAGGGGTTCATTTCACCCAACCCTTTAAAGCGGGTTTCCGTAACCTTGCCTTTCTTCTTCTCAGCTGTAATCACATCCAGGATAGCCTGTCGTTCTTCGGCATCAAGTGCGTAATGGATTTCTTTGCCGACATCGATGCGGTACAACGGTGGCATGGCCACAAAAACATGGCCGGTCTCGACCAGGGCATGGAAATGTTTCAGGAACAGGGCACATAGCAGGGTCGCGATATGCAGACCATCGGAATCAGCATCCGCAAGGATAATGACCTTGCCGTAGCGAAGCTCTGAAATAATATCGGAACCCGGATCAACCCCGATGGCCACTGAAATATCATGGACTTCCTGGTTGGACAGGACGGCATCCGATTCGACTTCCCAGGTATTCAGAATCTTGCCGCGCAAGGGCAATATCGCCTGGTATTCACGGTTGCGGGCCTGTTTTGCAGAGCCACCGGCGGAATCTCCCTCAACCAGGAATAATTCTGTCAGGGATAAATCCTGGCTGCTGCAATCGGCCAGTTTGCCGGGCAGGGCGGGACCGGAGGTGATTTTTTTACGCACTACCTGGCGGCTTTTTTTCATGCGCTTTTGCGCATTGCTGATGGCCAGTGCAGCGATGGCCTCGCCATCGGTGACGTTCTGGTTCAGCCACAGGCTGAAAGCATCCTTGACTACACCGGATACAAAAGTTGCACTGGCGCGTGAAGATAAACGTTCCTTGGTCTGGCCGCTGAATTGTGGATCGGTCATTTTGACCGAGAGTATGTAGGCGATGCGGTCCCAGATATCATCTGGGGCCAGTCGTACTCCTCGTGGCAGCAGGTTGTGCATCTCGCAAAACTCGCGCAAGGCGTCGACCATTCCGGTACGCAGTCCATTGACGTGTGTGCCACCCTGTGCGGTCGGGATCAGGTTGACATAACTTTCCTGTAACTGGCCGCCTTCCGGTAACCAGCATACCGCCCAGGCGACTTCCGAGTCACTGCCCTTCATCTCGCCAGTGAAAGGCTGTTCCGGCAACTGGGTGATGCCCGCCAGTTCATTGCGCAGGTAATCTTCAACACCCTGGTTAAACTGCCACTCTTCTTTTTCACCGGTCTTTGCGGTGCACAAGCTGACGTGCAGGCCAGGACACAACACGGCCTTGGCACGCAGCAGGTGCCGCAGTCGTTTGTAGGCGATTTTTGGCGTATCGAAATATTTCGGATCCGGCCAGAAACGTATGCGGGTGCCGGTATTACGCTGACCTACCGTGCCGATGGTTTCCAATTCGCTGGCTTTGTCGCCATTTTGGAATTTCATCAGGTGTTCTTTGCCGTCGCGCTTGACCCATACTTCAAGGTCGGTCGACAGGGCGTTAACCACTGACACACCCACACCGTGCAAACCACCGGCAAACTTGTAGTTTTCGTTGGAGAACTTGCCGCCGGCGTGTAAACGCGTGAGGATCAATTCGATACCGGGGATACCGTGTTCCGGGTGAATATCGACTGGCATGCCGCGCCCGTTGTCGGCCACTTCAATCGAGCCGTCCTCATGCAGCGTAACTTCGATATTGTTGCAATAACCCGCCAGGGCTTCGTCAACACTGTTATCGATAACTTCCTGGATCAGGTGATTGGGCTGGGTGGTATCGGTGTACATGCCGGGGCGGCGTTGTACCGGCTCAAGTCCCTGCAGGACCTCGATGTCCTGGGCTTGGTATTGTTTACTCACTTTTTGGACTTACTCATTTTCAGATTTTCGGCCGAAACTGAATCCGACTGTGACGGTAATGGCTGCTGCACCCAGGATCTGGACTTCGGTCATAACCCGTTTGTACTTAAAACCGAATGTGGGAACAATAGCTGGTGCGATTCCCAACTCATTTAAAGGGATCTTATCTTCGTATGGCTCCTTGTATCCATGCAGCAGGCCACCGGTTAATTTGAAGTACGCCCAGTCTTTACTAAACAGTTTCCAGGAATACCCTGCATACAGGAACTGGCTGGGTTGGCCAAATGAATTGTCGAACCAGGCAAAGCCATATATCCATTTTGTTGTTGTTTCAAATTCCAGGCCGAGCAGCTTGGAATTGTTGACATGGTCCGGTTCCGGATCCCAGTGCTTGGTATACACAGATGTCTGGAAACGCCACTCCTTGATCTCCAGGGCTGATGCATTACCCGCAATTGTCAATAAAAGTGCGCCCAGTAAAATAACTAAAATTGATTTTGCAGGCAGGACTGACCGGTGCAGTCGACCCTCAGATGTCGGGTTTTTAGCTTTCATGCAGGTATTTTCTTTAAATGCAGATAAGCTGCACTTTGTAACATAAATTGTATTTCGCATAAAGAAGAACAATTCTTTGGTATTGCGGGGTCGCAACTCACGGGGCCGGTCTATATAATGGCATTCCAGAACTATAAGAAATTTATCTCTATAAACTCACAGCAGGTTCTGGCATGACATCAATTATTTTCGTAACCGGTGGCGTTGTATCTTCCCTTGGCAAGGGGTTGTCTGCAGCTTCACTGGGTGCAATCCTCGAAACACGTGGCCTGTCAGTCACACTGGTTAAACTCGACCCCTACATCAATGTTGATCCGGGCACCATGAGTCCGTTCCAGCACGGCGAAGTGTACGTGACAGAAGATGGTGCAGAAACGGATCTGGATCTTGGCCACTATGAGCGTTTTGTCAGTACGCGCACCAGCCAGCTGAATAATTTTACCACCGGCCGTATCTACAGCAATGTCATTGCCCGCGAACGCCGTGGTGATTACCTGGGCGGAACGGTGCAGGTGATCCCCCACATTACCGATGAAATAAAAAGAAACGTTAAAAAAGCCGCAGAAGGTTTTGATGTCGCGATGATAGAAATTGGCGGCACGGTGGGTGATATCGAATCACTGCCATTTCTTGAAGCGATCAGACAGTTGGGTGTTGAGTACGGTGACAAGGCTATGTTTATGCACCTGACACTGGTGCCATATCTGAGGGCCGCCAAGGAACTCAAAACCAAACCTACCCAGCATTCCGTTAAGGAACTGCGCTCGATCGGTATCATGGCGGATGTCATCCTTGCCCGTTGCGAAAAAGATATCCCGGATGATGAACTGGCCAAGATTGCGCTGTTTACCAATGTGCCCAAAGAAGCGGTGATCACCGCGCTGGATGCACGTGAAAGCATTTATGAAATCCCGTTACTGCTACATGAACAGGGTCTGGACGATATTGTGGTTGAGCGCCTGGGCCTGGAGGCCGGTGAGGCTGACCTGTCGCGCTGGGAAGAGGTGGTAGACCGCCTGAGCAATACCAAGCATGAAATTACCGTGGCCATGGTTGGCAAATATGTTGAGCATTCCGATGCCTACAAATCACTGACAGAAGCCCTGACGCACGGTGGACTACGGCACCGCATCAAGGTCAATATCCGCACCGTTGAATCAGAACAGGTCGAGAAAGAGGGTATTGGTTGCCTCAGCGGTGCTGATGCCATCCTGGTGCCTGGCGGATTCGGCGAGCGCGGCTTTGAAGGTAAAGTGATGGCGATACGTCACGCGCGTGAAAATAACATTCCATATCTTGGCATCTGCTTTGGCATGCAGGCGGCGGTGGTGGAGTATGCACGCAATGTCTGTGGTCTTGAAGATGCCAACAGCACCGAGATCAATCCGGATACCAAGGCACCGGTGATCGGCCTGATCACCGAGTGGCTGGATGCGTCAGGTTCGGTTGAGACACGTTCTGAAGATTCCGACCTCGGCGGTACGATGCGTCTTGGCGGTCAGCGCTGTCGTCTGCGTCCAGGCTCATTGGCGCATCAGCTATATGGTGAGGACATCATCACCGAACGTCATCGCCATCGTTATGAGTTCAATAACCACTACCGCGACATCCTGCAAAAAAACGGCATGCTGTTATCCGGTCATTCGATGGATGAAACACTGGTCGAAATCGTTGAATTACCGAGTCATCCCTGGTTCCTCGGTTGCCAGTTCCACCCCGAATTTACTTCGACTCCGATCAACGGCCATCCGCTGTTTACCGGTTTTATCGAGGCAGCACTGAAGTTTCAGCAAGGGGCTTTGCCTGCCGAAGTTGCCAGTTTGTGAGCGCCGGAAAATGAAACTTTGTGGATTTGAAGCCGGCCTGGATCAGCCATTTTTTCTAATCGCAGGTCCCTGTGCGATTGAATCCGAACAACTCGCGCTGGAAACGGCACAGCAGTTAAAGGAAATCACGAGTCGTCTCGGTATTAATTTTATCTACAAGTCGTCTTTCGATAAGGCCAACCGTTCTTCCATCGATAGTTTTCGTGGTCCCGGAATGGAAGAGGGTCTGCGTATTTTGCAGATGGTGAAAGAACAGGTTGGAGTGCCGGTGCTGACAGATGTACATGAAGATACGGATGTAGACGCGGTCGCTGAAGTTGTGGACGTGTTGCAGACGCCGGCATTTTTATGCCGCCAGACCAATTACATTACCCGGGTTGCCCAAACGGGTCTGCCGGTCAACATCAAAAAGGGTCAGTTTCTTTCCCCGTGGGAAATGAAAAATGTCTCGGACAAGGCCAAAAGCACCGGCAATGAACAAATCATGGTGTGCGAGCGTGGTGTCTCATTCGGTTACAACAACCTGGTCTCGGATATGCGTTCACTGGCGGTGATGCGCGACACCGGCTGTCCTGTGGTTTTTGATGGCACCCATTCTGTGCAGTTGCCAGGCGCCGGGGGTACGTCATCGGGCGGCCAGCGAGAATTTATTCCTGTACTGGCACGCGCAGCGGTTGCCGTGGGGATTTCCGGCCTGTTCATGGAAACCCACCCTGACCCTGCCAATGCGAAAAGTGACGGACCAAATGCATGGCCGCTGGACCGTATGGAAGAATTGCTACAAACGCTGAAAAACCTGGACGATGCCGTCAAAGCCGGCCCGATGCTGGAGCAGGATTTCCTGTAAGCATCAACCCATTCATTATCAAACCGATATTCACAGAGAAGCTATTTTATGAGCCGCATTAAATCAGTACACGCCAGGCAGATCCTGGACTCGCGGGGCAACCCCACGCTGGAAGCAGAAATCATGCTGGAGTCCGGCGCATTCGGCCGCGCTGCAGTGCCTTCCGGTGCATCTACCGGGGCCCGCGAAGCCATTGAGTTGCGGGATAATGATCCTGCAAGGTACGGCGGTAAAGGTGTACTCAAGGCTGTCGCCAACGTCAATGGTGAAATTGCTTCAACATTATTTAACGTTGACGCGAGCAGCCAGGCTGCACTTGATGAATTGCTGATACGGTTGGACGGTACGGACAACAAATCACGTCTCGGCGCCAATGCCCTGTTGGGTGTGTCACTGGCCAATGCCCACGCCATGGCGGCCCACCACGATCTGCCTTTGTGGTCCTGGCTGAGTGACGGTGCAGCAACCGAACTGCCCGTGCCAATGATGAATATCGTCAATGGCGGTGCACATGCTGATAACAGCGTGGATATACAGGAATTTATGATATTGCCCGTTGGTGTTGGTAGTTTTTCTGAAGCCTTACGTTGTGGCACCGAGGTTTTTCACGCTTTGAAGAGTGTATTGAGTGGCCGTGGCCTGGCAACGGCAGTTGGCGATGAAGGTGGCTTTGCACCTGATCTGCCGTCCAATGAAGCCGCCATTGAAGCCATACTTGAAGCGGTAGAAGTGGCAGGATATGCCATTGGCAAAGATGTTTACCTGGGTATGGATGCAGCCGCCTCGGAGTTTTATCGTGATGGCCGTTATCACTTCGCATCAGAAAATCGTTCATTTTCGTCAGTTGAGTTTGCCGAATACCTGGATGGCTGGATACGTCAGTACCCCATTATCAGCATGGAAGATGGTCTGGATGAAGGTGACTGGGAAGGCTGGACGGTACATTCGCAACTGTCGGCTGAAAAATGTCAGTTGGTTGGTGATGACCTGTTTGTGACCAACACCGAGATATTCGCCCGCGGCATTGAGCAGAAAATTGCCAATGCCATCCTGATCAAACTGAACCAGATCGGTACGCTGACAGAAACCCTGGATGCCATCAACATGGCAGCCGAAGCGGGGTATGCAGCCGTCATTTCACATCGTTCCGGCGAAACGGAAGATACCACCATTGCTGACCTGGCGGTTGCGACTTCAGCCACCCAGATCAAGACCGGTTCTTTATGCCGCTCTGACCGGGTTGCCAAGTACAACCAGTTGCTGCGTATTGAAGAAGCGCTCGGTGGCAATGCCTGCTATGCAGGCGCCGGTGCTTTCAAAAACTTGTAGGAACACTAATGCGTATCGTTATCCTGATCCTGTTTGTTATTCTGGTCATGCTGCAATTCAAGCTATGGCTGGGAGAAGGTGGGTTCAGGGAAGTGACGCGACTGGAGATGCGGGTTGAGACCCAGCAACTGAGAAACCACGAATTATTGCAGCGTAATGAAAGGCTGCAGGCTGAAGTCGAAGATTTGCGTGACCGGCTGGACGCGGTGGAAGAACGGGCGCGCAATGAGCTTGGATTGATCAAGCCCGCTGAAGAGTTTTACCAGGTCGTGCCACCACCACCTGGTTTATACAAAGACCGTGATTCCCGGAAAGACAGTGCAGAAGGAGATGGCGCGTGAGTACAGCTAAAGTTCATGCCTTAATACCTGCCGCCGGCCGTGGCACACGGTATGGCGGCGCAGTGTTAAAACAATACCTGCCGGTTTGCGGCAAAGCGGTACTGGCACATGCCATCAGGGCATTCCAGTTTCATCCTCAAATTTCAGGAATAACAGTCATCCTGGCAGAAGATGACCAGTGGTTTGATTCAGCCGTTGGTCAATTGACTGCTGCCGTGGAAACGGTGACTGGCGGCAACACGCGCGCGCAATCCGTTCGCAATGGATTACAGTTCGTTGCCGACAATTACCCTGAAACAGACTGGGTGCTGGTACACGATGCCGCACGACCCTGTTTGTCGCCAGGGTCGCTC
>Ga0164313_10000993_pt1 | contig 24345 bp, 25 predicted proteins | sample GuaBasSedimGuay4_FD_113735 | JGI IMG/M metagenome (GOLD analysis project Ga0164313, IMG submission 113735) | Subseafloor sediment microbial communities from Guaymas Basin, Gulf of California, Mexico - Guay4, Core 4569-4, 0-3 cm | ecosystem: Environmental > Aquatic > Marine > Hydrothermal vents... | reverse complement strand
TACCGATCCTGCAAGGGTCGGAAGGACCCGTGCTGCCGGAAGGAACTGCTCCCCGCCTACAAGTGGAACGATCCAGGGAGAGGACATCGCCAGGATCAGAGAACCCCAGTTCACAAGAAGCATGAAAAGCAGCCCTGCTCTTCCCAGTTCCGCAAGCGTGCCGCCGGTTCTTTTCTTTCTGAAGATGAACCGCTTCCAGGCCATATTGAAACCCAGTATCATAGGCATGAGAACAAGGCAGGCTCTGCTTGCCCATTCGTAATATCCGCTCTGGGTCATATCGGGAAGAATACTTCTCAGCATGAACATATCGGCTGAAGAGAGAACTATCATGGAAAGCGTGGCCGGAATAAGCGGAAGACTGAATACCAGAATTTCTTTTGTAAGCCCTTCCGGACTCTTCAGCTTTTTCGAGTCCGCGGTTTTCTGCAGCATCAGTATTATCGCAGTAACAGCTATCAGGAACGAGGGCGCCCATCTTGCGGTCATGAAGGAAGGTATCGTATCCATAGATCCGGAATAAAGCAGAAGAGCCAGAAGACCCAGAGCCATCACTCCTCTTATCAGCTGGAGTATCAGATACCTTCCTGCTAGACCATCGGCCCTCGGAATTGAAAGAGCTATCTGAACGTACGCAATACCGGTTCCCAGAAGAATGGCGTGAAGCAGGTAGTCAGGATACTGCAGTTTCAGGAAGGATTTCAGAAAACCCTGCAGAAGCAGAACTGCCCCTACCATCACAATAGTGGGTATTATCGGGAATGTTATCCCTCTTATCAGAACGGCACGGTGCTGCGTTGTTCTATGCCAGGATCTGATAAGCGCAGTTGGAAGCCCCAGGACCACAATACCGGCAATGGCTTCGGCAAGTATTCTCAATATGCCCAGTTCCCCTGCAGCGTCTGCTGTAAGATACCGGGACATGAAGGGCAGGAATGCCACCTGAATCAGCCCGCTGAAGATCATTGCAACAGCGTAAAATGCTGATTCCCTTGAAAGATCTCTGCTATGAGCAGATATGGATTGGTCAGCCATCGCAGGGTTCCGCCCATCCAAGATCCCGGTATGTCCTGTGCAGTTCCCGGGCAACCGAGAGCCAGTGATGCTTTTTCCTGATCCATGGCGGGCCTGCAACCGCATGCTTCTCCCTGAGTTCACGATCAAGGACAAGCTCTCTGAGGTCTCTTTTCAGGGTATCCGGGGCTGTAAGAAAGAACGGATGATCCGGGATGAACTCCTGATATGCGCGGCTTAAATTAGTTACCGTGGCAATACCCATGGAAAGGCTCTCAAGAGAATTCACTCCGTAACCCATATCCCCGCTGGCAACCTGATCGATAGCAATATGACATGTGGCTTTCATCTGCAGGGCCCGGGCATTCGTCATGTTCTCGATCAGGACAAGTTCGACAGGGATCTCTTTTGAAAGGTCCTCCACGGCGCTTATTATCTCTTCTGTCCCTTTTACCGATCTGATCCTGGGTGCATGACAAATTCGTACCTTCCCGGGGGATGGGGAAGCCGGAGGCATTGCATTCTGGTCAAAGGGCAGAAATAGATAATCAACTTCGGGATATCTCTGGTAGAGATCGAACTCACAGGTAAGGTTCAGATCTGTAACATCCCATACGGGTTTTATCGCTCCCCTCATTCTCAGGTCCAGGCCGTGATAATAACAGACTATCTTCTTACCTGCCTTCTTAAGGGCGATTACATCCCTGCCGTCTCTATAGAAGCTCATTCCGCCTTCAAGGTGGTATATGTCAAAATCCCACAATCCATATTCCCCTGCAGCCCTGCTGATAATCGGTTTCCATACCATATCCCTGAACCTGAGCATCAGGTTTTCGACCGGTCCTGGCTTCCAGAAGATCCGCTCTGTAGTTCCGGTGTAGGGAACCTGCAGGCTTCCAGCCTTTACTAGTTTCTTGAGCGAAAGCAGCCAGCTCATGGGACCTACAAAAGGGAGATTCAGGCATATATCCTCCTCGTACAGGTTGGCAGCCCTGTAAAAAGTAACAAGCCGGCTTTCATGTCCAAGCGCTACATGCCCACGGACGAAAAGGTCGATAGTTCCCGTATAGTTCTGCGGTGAAAGATGAAGGATCTTCATGCTGCACTCTTCCCTGCACACCGGCTTTTCTTCAGTACAGATATTCCGGTCGCTGCCAGTACCGATGCGGCTATTGTCTGAGCAAGAACCCCTATCCAGATTGATATCCCGGCAGATGCCGCAGCCGTTGCCCCGAAAAGATCAGGTACGCCGGCAGCAAAATTTCTGAATGCTGAAATAAGCGGAGAGGAGGACCATGTCCAGAGTACTGCCTGCCGGGAAGGTTCATCGAAAAGGTCAGCACCGCTGGTCTGTTCGAGCAGGCAGGGATTACTCCAGAAGGCGGGAATGCAGACGATAATACCAAGTATGGCAATTACAGGAAAAATTCTCCCCCCCGCACCCCTGAAGGAAAGCGGGAGAAGCAGAAACGGCAGTGTTGTAAAAAGAAACCTTGGCCCCCACCCTGTGCCGCCGGACCAGTCGTGAAGCATTCCATGGAAAATGAGAGAGAGAATAAAAGGGGTCCAGAGTCTCCAGTCCTTCTGAAAAAAAAGCGCGAAGATACAGAGCGGAGCATAGAATAGAAGCCCCTTGCCCGGGCTGAGCAGAAGTCCTGGTATACCACCTTTGAAGGGTTCAAAAGCAATTGCGGGATCCTGCCCATGACCGTCAAGGAATGGATTTCCAAACCGGTACCAGTTCAGGAAGAGTATAAGGAGAAGAAAGGGAATGAGCCCGCTCAGGAGTTTTTTCATGCTCTTCCAGTCATTCGCGAACAGAGGAAGAAGAAGCAGACTGTCAGCTCTTACAAGGATGGCAAAACCAAGACAAATACCTGCTGCCAGCGATCGATTACTGAGGGAAAAATAGAAACCCGCCATGGCGGCGGCAGCAGCAGCGGTAACATCGAAAGTCATTCTTCCGTAAACAAGGACCATTCCGCAGATGGCAATGGCTATGAATCGCAGGACGGGCACATCGGAGTACTTTTTAACTGCGGAAGCGTACCAGAATCCGATCAGCGCAAGGCTGAAACCTGCGTTCAGCAGAGCCATCACCAGCTTGCCGGCATTCAATCCCAGAAATTGTCCTGTAACTGCAGCGGGGATAAGAAGGATCGAGAATCCTGCGCCATGGGGAACGAAAAGGCCGGGTCTGGCACCCTGAACTATCCAGCCGAAATCCCCCGAAACGGTCATGAATGGTCTCTGACCAGTAAATGAACCGGCGACCTCATACTGGGCAAGCACATCCGTCGTGTACATTCTGCCGCCAAAAACAAGTGCGAGCAATGCTGCCCACAGCAGGATCAGGGCACGAAGACGGGATTTATGAAGTGCTTCCACTAAACGGTTCCGAACAGTGTGTTTCTGAAAATGCCTCTCGCTGAAAAGGATTCCTTGAACCTGCAGAGGCCATGGTTAATATCCATGTTAAGGGTAAAGGTACCAAGATCCATATAATGATACCCCATCTGCTTGGCCCATCTTATAACTTCCATGTAGACCAGATTGACCGGCCGCAGTGCCTGGTGCTCCTGGTCATGGGATATATAGAAAGCAAGAGTGACCCTTGGATTGCAGTGGAACATTACCATTCCTGCAAGAACTTCTCCGCCCTCCATAGCGACAAACTGTGTGATATGGTCTCTCCCCAGCAGGTTTCGAAGCATCTCCAGCTCCGCAAGCGAATGGGTGGGTTTAACATTATGACGCTGCTGGAGATTGGATTCCAACACAGGATAAAAAAGCGAGAAATCCGGGTTTTCTTCAACTGTTACACCACTCTTGACCGCTTTCCTCACTCCTCTCAAGGCGGATGATCGAAAGCCAAGTCTGAGCTCCTCTCCCAGTCTGCTGAGGTCTATCACCGCTGTCAGTTCCCTCTTCCTGTACTCGAATCCACGTTTAACAAGGGAGAACTCCAGGTAGTTATGAGGTCTGCGGTAATAGACTTCTGGAGGAGGGGTCAATTCGATACCGCGGAAGCCCTGAGACCTGCAGTAGGATATGAGTTCGTCTACTATTCCTTCGATCTTGCTAAGCCCGAGTGAATCATTGAATACCGGGCCGCCGTAGGAGGCTCCAGGATAGGATCTGAACCATGTCCCATCCTCCCTGTCAGCCAGCGCACCGGGGATTATGGATTCGGTACCATTTTTGCTTTCAATAATAAGGTGATGGTTCCTGAATCTGCCTTCCGGATGATAATCCAGAAAATCGGGAGAATGGAAGATTGTACCATTATTGGAACGGAGGACGAAATTCGTCCATTCCTCTCTATCGCGGGGTTCGATCCGCCTTATGGTAATCATCTTACTACCGCAACCTTGCATCTGATAACATTACTATCCCTCTCAACAAGTACTATATAAACGCCGCTGGCAACTGAAGCTCCATTCAGTGTCCCATCCCAGGTCCAATCCTCCCAGCTGTCCGCCAAAACAGAGCCCAGGTATTCTCCCGTCAGCGAGAAGAATTTTGCCTCTATCCGTTCATCAGGCCCCGACCATGCCATGTACAGTTCTGAAGAAGCGGGAAGGTAAGGCTGCGGATAAAACATCAGATCAGGGTTTTCGAAAGGACTATGCTGCGTCATAATCGACCAGAGTCCAACAGTTGAAGAGAAGAAAACAGTTCCGTCCTCAGGGTTTATTGAACTGAATTCATTTTCCATTCTGTTTGTTGCAATGTATATCGAATTCGAACGGGTGAATTCGGTTACATCTCCATTGTCTATACTGTAAATTGCAGATTCAGTCATACACCAGATCACTCCGTTGCTATCCACCTGCATAGCCTTAACCGATCCTGATACTCCGGCTACGTCAACGAATATGTTGCCATTCCAGCGGCTTATACCATTCCCGGTTCCTGCTAGAATGTCTCCGCTCGCATTCCTCGCAAAGCAGAATACTTTGTTAGAGGAAAGTCCGTAGGAGGTGCTGTATGCCTGTCCGTACCCAGGATACCATGTATCGGAGGATTTATCCATAGGATCTCCACCGTGTACAAGAAGCTGACACCCTCCCTCCGATGCAAATGCTATCCACAGGCTGTCGTCTCCGCACGGGAACAGCATCTGTATGTTCTTGTTCGCAAGGCCATCAATCTCGACCCTCGTAGTCCACTGAAGGTTACCATCCTCAGGTTCTCCTGATATTGCCACGATACCGCTGGGCTCATCGGGTGTCTGCCAGAACGCCTCCTGTGCGACCAGTAGGACTCCACTTTGAGATGCCAGCATTATCACCTGATTATTAAGAAGGGGCGCCACAATCTGAACTACTTCAGAAGGAAGACCTGAAAGCGAATCAGAGACGTAGGTTATAAGGGTATCGTCGTCCATGGAATACGTTTCCCTGTCGTCTATCCATGTGAGACCCCAGTGGTAGGATCCTGTCCAGATCCCCAGGCATCCGGATTTCGCTGCTGAGTACGTTCTGAGAGAACGCGGCATATCAGCTGTCAGATTGTTGAAAGCTGCCCAGCCGCTGTCGGGGTAGAACGCCATCAGACCAACCCGATGACTGCCCAGGTATACTCTGTTTTCATCCCTGGCCATCTGATAGCAACTGGGTGCTCCCATTCCTGGTACCGGAAGACTTTGCCAGGTTCCATTGTCAAGATAGCCAAGTCCGTTACCCGTGTCACAGCAGTTCACATCAAACAAACCGTAACCGCACCATATCTCTCCGAAAACTTCGCTGAGACACGAAGCATAGTTTCCATCCGGATATCCGGATCCGTAGTGCTCCCAGACTCCTCCATTGTACAGGATAATTTTCCTGCATGACGCGATGAGACCATCTTCATTAACAAGTAAACCGGTAACAACCGAATCAGCACTTGAGGAATAGTCCAGCAATCGAATCCAGCTGTCACCTGTCATCTGGGAGACTCCACCGGAACCATACCCGAAAACGGAATCGGCGGATGCTATGTAAATGTCAGCAATGCCAAGGGCAAGTGTTGAGTCCTCATAACTTGTCCAGGATCCAGGATCAAAAATATTTCCACTGAGATCAAGGGTGTACACCCCTCTGTCAGTTGCAAGGTACATCGTGTTACCAATACCTGTAATATCGGTCACCTCGGTGGCTGTGAAAGCTCCACCTGTGAGATCGGCATCAATAGGCAGGAAACTATCGGTATTCCCTCGCGATAGTCCGCCATCGGAACCAACCCATACATATCCTCCACCGGTATAAACAGAATAAACGTGTCCGGAACCCGGAATCCCCTCATAGGAGGAGAAAACCTTCCATGTATCATCCTCCTGCAGCAGAGCTAATCCGCCGCCTCCTGTAGCGACCCACATAACAGAATCATCAAAGTGCAGATCTACGGCGCTTATCCATGGCATTAGATCAGGATATGAAAGGCTGTCAAGCCAGCCGCTTGCAGGATCGTAATGAATGATCCCGCCTGCAGTCGCACACCAGACAGTCCCGTCATCGCCCGGTACAATAGAGAATATGTAGGACTGGGAGGTTTCAAAACCCCAGTTGAAGGAAACACTGCCAATAATAGCCAGAGCCAGGTATGATGCTATCATATCAGTGGAAACACCTCAGAACAGCCATGGAAAACGAAGATGCCACACCATCCAGACAGCTTCCCATACGATGCTTTTAGTCATTTTAGAGGTACCCGCATGTCTGTCGACAAAGATTATTGGAACTTCCTTGACCGAACAGCCTGCATTAAAAAGCTTGTAAGTAACCTCTATCTGAAACGAATAACCATCTGATTTAATGCCAGAGAGATCAAGTTTTGCAAGAGCTTCCCTTCTGAATGCCTTGAATCCGCCGGTGGCATCTTCCAGAGGAAGTCCGGTTATCAGTTTTGTGTACTTATTGGCAAACCAGGAGAGAAGAAGCCTCGAGAGAGGCCAGTTCACCACGTTGACACCGCTGCAGTACCGGGAGCCTATTGCAAGATCGTAGTCCTCAAGCGCTTCTATCAGTTCCACAACCTTTTCAGGTTTGTGTGAGAAGTCTGCATCCATCTGGACAACAGGATCGAATTCATCTCTCTCCAATGCCCACCCGAAACCTGCAATGTATGCCTGCCCAAGGCCTGCCTTAACCGGGCGGCTTAAAAGGTGAACTCTGCCTGTTGACTCGAATTCCCGAACCGCATCTCCTGTTCCGTCAGGGCTATTATCGTCTACCACAAGCACATCTGGCTTTACAGGTAGATCCAGGAGAATCGGAATCAGGTTTCTGACATTCTCAAGCTCGTTGTATGTAGGTACAACAATCAAAGGTGTTTTCAAGAGACCTCCACTTTCTATATTTGGTTTAATATAATTATTCATTGCAGCACAGGTACAGTATATTCAATTCAATCCGGATGGAGATCATGATATACAGATCAAAAATCACAATTATTCTTATCACTTTTCTTTGTGCACTTCCTCTGCATGCATGGAAGGTATTTCCGTTAGTCAGCTACAGCTCAACATCCGGTGTTCTCATCGGTGGTGTAGTCAGCAATAACATGATACCTCCTTTTGAGCCCTTTGGTTTGGGCGCAATGGCTTACATGTACACAGATGGAAGCATTTTCGCCGAACCAAAACTTCTGTTCCCCGCAGGCAGGGGGCTTGTAACCCTCAGCGCAGGTTATAGAGTAAGGAAGAAGGTCAAATTCTTCGGCTGGGGCAACGAAGGCGATAACGAGCTTTTTGCAGAGTACAATGCCGAAATACAGGATTTCTCCGGTTCCTACAATTTCACTCCGATGTCAGGTCTTGTCATATCCGGCGGACTACTCTGCAGACATTCCACAGTATACAACAGATCAGGCGAGCAACTCTGGAGCCAGTCACCGACGGGTGAGTATGGCTCAATCTGGACTGCAGGTCCTTTCGTTAAGGGAAACTGGTCCATCCCTGTTCTTATAAACGGTTATGTATCTGCCGGATACGACATACAACGGGGCAGTGATATCTCATATTCGAGTGCAGAATGTGCACTGGCAGTATTCGCGCCTGTGAGCAGCTCAACTACCCCGGCCTTCAGAATGAAGGTTGAAAGACACATCGGAACGGCTTCCACACCATTTTCGTTCCTGCCCTCCCTTGGAGGCAGTTCAGGCCTAAGGGGGTACAGTGATGCAAGATTCGGAGGGAATTGGGCTCTGCTGGGTAACCTGGAGCTGAGGCAGAAGATATTCTCAGTATCGATTGACGAGAACAACGCAATGGACTTCTCCCTGGTTCTATTCGGGGATGCCGGCCAGGTGGCTGATCACCTGGACGAGTGCCGATGGAACCGATTCCACCTGGATGGAGGTGCGGGAATGAGGATATCTCTACCGGGAGGAGGATCTCTGAGAGTAGATTTCGCCAAATCCCCCGAAGGGCTGGGTATACAGATGGGACTCGGAGAACTGTTCTAATAAACACCACGAAAGGTACTGCTGATGAATCATGCATTTTTGAAAAAACTTCCCAAGACAGATCTTCACCTGCATCTGGACGGTTCCATAAGATTATCAACTCTTATCGAACTCGCCCGGGAATCCGGCGTTGAGCTTCCCTCATACACTGAAGAGGGTCTTAGAGAGACTGTATTCAAGGATAGCTACAAAGACCTGAACGAATACCTCACAGGCTTCGCTTATACAACTGCAGTCATGCAAACCAGGGAACAGCTTGAGCGGATCAGCTACGAAGTCGCGGTTGATAATCAGCTGGAGGGCGTAAGGTACATAGAGGTCAGATTCGCTCCGCAGCTTCACGCGTCCGATGACATGGATATCATCGATTGCATCCGGGCGGTTAACGATGGTCTTCTCCGCGCAAAGAATGAATTCAACAACCGCAGGGAAGTGATCGATGGCCTTGAGCCTCCCTTTCACTACGCGATCATCTCCTGCGCAATGAGATTCTTCACGCCCGCATTCTCCGAATGGTACAGAAGATTTTTTGAAATGCATAGTTTCTCGGATAGAGAAACAGTGTTTGCCCTTGCATCTCTGGAGCTTGAAGAGGCGGTTGCCAAAGCAAGATGGGAAGAGGATCTTCCTGCGGTTGGCATAGATCTTGCCGGTGCGGAAGCAGGCTGGCCTGCCCTTAATCATCTCGAGACATTCACGAAAGCAAAGGGACATTTCCTCAGGAAAACAGTCCATGCCGGTGAGGCGTACGGGCCGGAAAGTATTTACCAGGCGATAACCGATCTTTATGCCGAGCGGATCGGCCATGGACTTACACTTCTTAATCCTTCTGCAGTAAAATCCAGGTATATCAGTGACCCTTTGAAATACGTAGATGCACTGGCAAGTTACATAGCGGACAGAAGAATAACTGTCGAAGTCTGCCTTACTTCGAACCAGCAGACAGATCCCGCTTTCAGGGATCTTTCCAACCATCCGTTCAGAAAAATGATGGAGAAGAAACTCTCGGTAACCATCTGCACCGATAACAGAACCATATCCAATACAACTGTTACAAAGGAGCTGCATAAGGCGGTAAATACCTTTGATCTCACAAGATACGACCTAAAGAATATTCTGGTTTATGGTTTCAAGAGGAGCTTCTTCCCCGGAAGGTACGATGAGAAAAGGCGTTACGTACGCCAATGCATGGAATACTTCGAGAAGATCGAACAGGAATACTTCGGGGAGAAAGAACGTTAAGTGAACAGCATTCCCCTCTGGAAGCTTATCGAAGAATCCATCCGTTCGAATACTCCGTGCGCTCTGCTCCTGACAGTTGAAACAAGCGGAAGCGGTCCGGGCAGACCGGGAACTGCAATGGCGGTTACGGGAAGCGGTTCAACCAGAGGAACTGTAGGCGGCGGTGTGATGGAGCACCAGCTTGTAAGCAGAGCTCAAAGGATGCTTGAAACCGGAATCAGCTCTCCCGAGCTGGTCATTTACGATCACGTGGATGAGGCTGATCATAAGAGGGGAGGAAAGCCCTCCGGTATGATCTGTTCAGGGTCACAGACAACTGCACTGATTCCCATTCAGCCGCACATGTCAGAAACTCTTGGCATAATAATCAGCATACTTGAGAAAGGGAAAACAGGCGTTCTGAATCTGTCACATACAGATTTTTCGGCATCAGACTCTACAGTTCAGAAGGCAGGTGAGTTTACCATGATCAGTGAAAATGACTGGAAATACACCGGCCCTTTTGGAATTCCCGATACTGTGTATATCATCGGCGGGGGTCATGTAGGGCAGGCGCTTGCGCGCCTTCTTGAAGGGCTTTCATTCCACCCTGTGGTAATCGACGAGAGGGAGAGGAATTCCTTCGAAGACCCTCCATCCTGCAGATGGATAACCGCTCCGTTCACTGAAGCACATAGCTATATACCCGAAAGCCGCCAGAGCTGGGCGGTAATCATGACTCCTTTTCACAGGGCAGACGCCGAAGTGCTTGGAAGCCTTGCCGGAAAAAAGCTGGCCTATGTTGGTATGATGGCAAGCACTTCAAAGAAGGCAACGATATTCGAGGAGCTCTCTGGGAAAGGGATTTCAGAGGATTTTCTCGAAAGTGTATACTGCCCGGTGGGATTATCGATAGGGAGCCGTACCCCGGAGGAAATCGCTGTCAGTATCGCAGCACAGCTTATCGAAATAGGGGTCCGAAATAGGGGTCGGACCTAACATCTAAACATTTTGTCTGTTTAAATCGGGGTCGTATCTTGAATTTTGGCATTTGATTTGTTAAGACATTGACGAATGCCAAAATTCAAGATACGACCCCGATAACTTGGATTCAAGGCCCGACCCCGCTGCTTTTACTTCTCGGAGAACTGACCCTTGCCGACTCCGCAGACAGGGCATACCCAGCTATCGGGAATATCCTCGAAAGCGGTTCCGGGCTCGATGCCTCCATCAGGATCACCCTTTTCCGGATCATAGACATAGCCGCAGATATTGCATACGTATTTCTTCATTGAACTCTCTTCCTTTCGTTCCTATTTTTTCTCCAGATTATGTGACTCAAGTTTATAGGATGGGGCGGTAGGAGGTGTTTTCCCGCAGAGAACCTCCCTGTAATACGAGTATGTCATGGGGGTTCCCTCACCTGTGATACCGCAGTCAGTTACCTCTCCAATGAACACTGTGTGGGTATCCACATCGATACTGTTACATATCTCAAGGTCGATGTATGCCAGTATGTTCACTTCAGGTATCGGGCAGCCGGAGGGAGCAAGAGTGTACGGTATACTGGCAAATTTGTCTACATCTCTTCCGCTTTTGAATCCGAAATTGCCTATGAAGGTCATATCCGCCTCTTCGCTGAGCACACCGATGCAGCACTTTCCGGTACTGCTTATCAACTCATGCGTGAATTCAGCTTTGCTTATCGAGACTGCGACCTTGACAGGATCAGCTGTTACCTGGAACACCGTATTCGATATCTGACCGTTCAGCTTATCTCCCGAGCGGGACCCTACAACGTACAGACCGTATGTAATCGTGAAAAGAGGAGTAATATCCATTATTCCAAACCTCCGCAGATTTCCCTGAGTCGAAGACCCACACTTCGCCCCAGATTCACCGATTCCTCAAGTACCTGCTCATCGGGCACATAGACTGTACGAAGTCCTTCGGAGACAAGCTCAACTTTCATACCCTCAAGCAGACCGTTCAATTCCTTTACCGCTTCACCGCTCCAGCCGTAGGAACCGAACGCGGCACCTACGAGATTACACGGTTTCAGACCGCCCAGATAATTCATACATTCGGCAACGGAGGGAAATATCCTTCCGTTGATAGTCGGGCTTCCTACGATAAGCGCGGACGCTTCGAGCACTTCAGCGGCAATATCACTTATATGAGAAGCCCTCAGCGGCATCATTATGCTGCTGACCCCTTCAAGTGTAAGGCCTTCCATAACAGCCTCGGCCATGGAGCGTGTGCTGTTCCACATGGTATCGTAAATAACAACCGCCTTCGGGCACGGTTTCTTCTGGGCCCATGAAGCCCATTTTCCAAGTATCCAGTCAATGCTGCTCCTCCATACCGGACCATGGTCCGGACACAGAAGATCTATTTCAAGTTCCATTTTGCCAAGGTTTCCAATAAGAGCAGTGACCAGGGGAGAAAACGGCAATAGAATGTTCGCGTAGTACTTCCTGGCTTCTACCTCAAGAACACTCGGAGGGAGTTCATCATCGAAACGTTCCGTCGATGCAAGATGCATCCCGAAACCATCCTGACTGAAAAGGACTTTCTCAGCGGGAAGGTAGGATACCATACTGTCCGGCCAGTGGAGCATACGCGTTTCTATGATATCAATTGTCATGTTTCCAAGGTCTATACTCTCTCCGGTTTTCACAACTTCTATGGGATCTTCTTCCCAGTGAAAGTGGGCGGCAAGGGCCCGGGAACCCATCGGCGAAGCATACACATTGTTCGGCTTGACAGCGGCCATCGTCTGCTGCAGCGATCCCGTATGGTCCAGTTCGGAATGGTTGCTGACGATTATTTCAATTTCTGATGGATCTATCACGGAAGATATCCGCATCATCATCTCTTCAAAAAACGGCTTCTTCACGGTATCTATCAGCGTGACCTTCTCTGAGAGAATAAGATATGCGTTGTAGGTTGTACCTCTTCCAGTGCTGTATCCATGAAAATCACGTACCGCCCAGTCAATTGCTCCAACCCAGTATACATTCTCCGTCATCTTGACGGCTTTGAATACATCCATCTTATCTCCTTGAGAGTTATCCCTGCGGGCTTCTATCTGGCATTCAGTCTGGTTCTCTGTTTCTCCAGGTATGCAATATGACCTATCTCTTCGTCAATAATATCGTAAACTCTTTCCTTGCCCAGCATTGGGGAGACCAGCCTTTCAAGACCCAGGAAGAAAAGAAGAGAATCCTTCTCGAACTGAATTGCAAGATCAATGATCTCTCCAGTGCTCTTATCCTCTTCAAACTTCGACGGGGATTCACCCGTCTGCTGCCTGAATACATGATTATCGGCCATGGCTTTGAGGTACAGTGCGGCTTCACAGTACGGATCAATGGCTGTCTGTCTTTTTTCATCCCTGCTGAGATCATTCCTCATGGATGCGAAGAGAGCTTCATGTCCCTTTTCCCATTCAGCAAGATCCGAAAGGAGCCTGGAAACCTCAAAATCATCTACAGCTTCCGAAGCTTTCCTGTAGAACTCCTGCCCGTTTTTTTCAATCTGCTCAGCCATTTTCAAGACTTCTTCGGCATTGAACTGATCTCCCATTTCGCTTCTCCTACTCTCCGCTGCCCGCAGCGGTATTGAATACCCTCTGTCCTAGTTCATTGTCTATCATGAACCTGCCGCCGCCCGAATCACCGATCAGCTTCAGTTTTCTGACTACTTCTCCAGCGGAAGCTTCCTCTTCAACCTGCTCTGCGACGTACCACTGCAGGAAATTATCGGTCATATGATCATTCTCTTTCCTTGCCAGTGTTACAAGATCGTTGATCATGGAAGATACTTTTCTCTCGTGATCAAGGGCAGCCTCGAAAGTGTCAAGAACTGATTTCCATTCAACAGGAGGTTTCCCGATGGCATCCAGTATCACCCTGCCGCCCCGCTCATTCACGTAATTCATGAATTTGTCTGCGTGGACAAGTTCCTCCTGTGCCTGCGCGTTCATCCACTTAGCAGCGCCGCTCATATCAACCGATTCGAAGTACATCGCCATCGCCACATACAGGTATGAAGAGTAGAGTTCTGCATTGATCTGGCGGTTGATCGCGTTCTGAATATTTTCGCTGAGCATATCTATCCCTTCCAGAGACCGTGAATACTGCAGTATTCCCTTGCGGATACAGCACCAAGATCGCCGGTGCTGAATTCGGCAACGGGGTCCATTCCCGGTTTCAGGTAAGCTCTGTAGATGCTGTCTCCTGAAACAAGCTCAACCCATTCAATGTAGTGTTCATCAGCCATGGGATGAAGAGTTGAACCCACAGTTACTCTGTAACCGCCATCGATCTTCTCGATAACCGGCACATGTTTCTCTGTTGCCATATCGGCACTCTTCTCTTCCATTTTTACCATCGGTTCTCCGCAGCACACAAGCGCTCCGGCCCCTCCGTGAGTCATCTCGACAATATTCCCGCACATCTCACACTTGTATATTTCCATTCGTTCAGTCATTTCAATAACTCCTTCTAATCCTCTTTAAGTACGTGATCGTCATATTCTATTTCAAAGCGGAGCTTGTGGTTGGCTTCCTGATTTGCAAGCCCTTTCAGAAGATCTCTTACCGCCGGGTCGGAAGCCACTCCAGCAAGAAGCGTATACATCTGATATGCAGCCTTTTCCTTTTTCATTGCGAGAATAAGAGCATCCTGATAATCCATACCGCCTGTCGGGGCAACATCCACCAGGATCTCTCCCAGTCCCAGATCCACAACAGCTGCAGTCGGAAGGAACTCGAGACTTCCCATCTTGATGTTTTCAAGTTTGTTCTTGTGCTGAAGCTCCTCTTCACTGAACTCGAGGAACATTCTCCGAACGGCAGAACTGTTCACCTGATCTGCCAGATTCGTGTAAAAATCGGCAGCGGCCTGCTCCTCGCCAATTGCGAAATCCAGTATTTCTTCAGTTGAATTGAATTCCCTCATTATTATCACCTACCAGTTTCTGGCAAGAAGCTCAAAATGTGCCTGAGGATGTGCGCAGGCTGGACAGAGGCTGGGTGCTTCCCTGCCTTCATGGATGTATCCGCAATTCTGGCAGCGCCAGATAACGATACTGTCCTTAACGAACACTTTTCCATCGTTGATATTCTTCATCAGCTCGAGGTATCTTTTCTCGTGCTGCTTCTCTGCGACAGCGATGGCTTCAAAGATCACTGCTATGGTGTCGAATCCCTCGGAGCGGGCTATCTTGGCAAATCCGGGGTACATTACAGTATGCTCGTGATTCTCGCCAGATGCAGAAGCATTGAGGTTCTCTTCCGTTGAACCTATCTTTCCAGCAGGATAGGAATCGGTAATCTCAACCTTTCCGCCTTCAAGAAGCTTGAAAAGACGTTTCGCGTGCTCCTTCTCCTGATTCGCGGTTTCCTCGAAGATCTTCGAGATCTGAACATAACCGTCCTTTTTCGCCTGGGAAGCAAAGTAGGTGTACCTGTTCCTTGCTTGAGATTCCCCGGCGAATGCCTTGAGGATATTCTTCTCTGTTTGTGTTCCTTTGATACTCATTGCAACTTCTCCTTTTCCAATTGTTCAGCACATTCGGGACATATTCCTAATATATTCATATGTACTTCCAGCACAATAAAGTTCGAAACAGTTTCTGGATCCAGCGTATCAATTTCCAATGGATTCGCGTGCACATCACAAACCCGCCCGCAAACAGTGCATTCAATATGATTATGTGCACCTGTATTATGATCGTAATGTATCTCCGAACCAGCGCCTTTGACAGCTTTGATCTGCTCCTGATCTACAAGTATTCCCAGATTTCTATAAACGGTACTGAGGCTTGTTCTGGGCAGTACCTGCCTTACAGCAGAGTAGATCTGAATTGCTGTAGGATGGCACCCCAGCTCTTCAACTGATTGGAGTATCACTCTTTTCTGCGTCGTATTCCTTCTTTGCTGTACCAGGGGCATGTTATCTCCTAATCGTAATAAGAACTATTCCTATTATAAGTACCCTCCAATAATCGTCAAGCCCTCAAAAGCCCGCAATATCTGTGTTGCATATTTGAAGAGATTGGTCAATATCTATGTGTATAGTTCTGAAATCCACGTTCCACTGAGGCGGAGGGTTAACATGGGAAGTCATTTATCGATTCTTCTGGCAACGGTACTGATATCATTTCTAAGTACGTGTTCCTCAGCGGAAACACCGGCTATTTCATCATCGGGCACTCCCCGGATAACTGAACCGGATGTAGACGAGAACGATCTTCTGGAGCTTGCTTCAGAAAACGCTTCCTTTGCGTTCGATCTGTACAGAGCACTTGGAGAGGAAGAGGGTAACATCTTCTTTTCCCCCTACAGCATTTCAGCAGCACTTGCGATGACCTATGCCGGTGCTGAGGGTACTACTGAAGCGGAGATGTCTGAAGTACTGAGATTCACACTTCCGGAGAATCGTCTTCATCCTGCTTTTAACCTGATTGACCAGAGGCTTACAGCATTGTCAGAAGAAGACAGCTCATTCAGCCTCCATATAGTGAATGCTCTCTGGGGACAGACAGGATACGAGTTCCTGCCCGAATTCCTTGGTGTGCTTGCCGGCAATTATGGCGCAGATATGAGACTCCTGGGTTTCTCCGAAGATGCTGAACTCTGCCGCGAGATCATCAACGAATGGATTATGGAACAGACCGAAGGGAAAATCGAGGATCTTATTCCTCCAAATCTGCTAACAAGCGCCACGAAACTTGTGCTTACAAATGCCATCTATTTCAAAGCGAAGTGGCTCCTCCCGTTCGATGCAATGGGAACCCGTGACAGGGATTTCAACCTGATAGATGGAGAACTGATAACGGTTGCAATGATGAATCAGGCTGAACATTTTCTAGTGGCAACTGGGGACGGATACATGGCAGCCGAACTGCCGTACAGTAACAGAAGAGCATCCATGCTGGTTATCGTTCCGGATGAAAACTACTTCTTTGAGGTTGAAGAACGCCTTGGGAACGTTTTTATCGCAGAGATCACGGACAATCTTACCGATGAAAACCTTCATCTCTGTATGCCGAAATTTGAAACAGTTTCCGCATTCCAGCTTGAAAATGTTCTCTCCGGTATGGGCATGGAGTCTGCTTTTGGAATATCAGCTGATTTCTCAGGAATGGACGGGACACTCTCTCTCTACATAGCGAGTGTGATTCATAAAGCCTTCGTTTCCGTAGACGAAAGCGGTACGGAAGCCGCGGCTGCAACTGCTGTTCTAATGCAGAAAGAGAATGGGGAATCATCGGTTGAATTCATTGTAGACCGTCCCTTCATATACCTCATCAGGGACCGCGGCACAGGTACGATACTCTTTATCGGCCGTGTTCTGAATCCCCTTGAGTAGGATTACGGGGACGGCGCAATCACGATTCTGCGGTATTTGACACCCGATATGACACTAGTATTTTTCTTCCATGTTTAAAATGTCCGCTGATTCAATTCTGCGAAGAGAACCGGTTATTCTGCTGGTAATTCTACTGCTGGCTGTTATCCTTCGCCTTCCAGTACTTGTGCGGAATCCCATTCCGGCGGGGGACGGCGTAGCATCCAACCTCGAAGCTGCCGTCAATCTCAGAGAAGGATACGGCTTCTCGACAATGAGAAAATGGACTCTATACAGCGAATCTATGGACGACTTCAGACCTGAGGGTAACAGGCAGCCGGTGATGACGCTGCTTATCTATGCTCTATTCTTTATAACAGGCCCCGGGTTCACTGTTACGCAGATACTTTCACTTCTGACAGGGTTACTCTGCCTTTTCATGTGCTGGCTCTGGGCACGAAAGAACTTCGGGGTGCTGCCTGCTTTATTTGCTCTTCTGGTTCTGTCCGTAACACCGCTTTTCATCTGGTATTCAACCCAGCCTGACAGCCTTATGCTTTTTACTGCACTGTTTTTTACCGTTCTGCTGATAGCGGATAGAGAAGCGCTTTCGTTCAGAAGAGTTATCCTTCTTGGTATCTTTACCGGTTTTGCCTATCTGACAAGAACACAGGGTATGCTCCTGGCGTTCTCTATCGGGCTCTGGGTTCTCTTTAGAGGGCGGGGAAAAAGGATACTGAAACTCCTGCTGTTCGTTACTGTTTTCATCCTCACATGCTTGCCATGGTTCGCGCGCAACCTCACTGTTTTCGGCTCTCCAACTTACACACAGGGAGGGCAGTTCCTGCTCAACGAAAACCACTGGGCAGCCTGGGAAGTAAGGGATACGGAGCCAAAGCCCACCGATATGCTAAGGCACCAGGGAGTCGGTGCTGTGGCTGCCTATCTGGCAAAGGGAACTCTGAGGGTTCTCGAGCCCATTACCACCGGGTCTCTTCACAGAGGTGAGAGTTTTGGACAGTCGTCCATGGCAGGTTTTGCAATACTTGCCCTCCTGGCACTGAGATCAAAGGATCTTCGAAAAAAGATGATACTGCCGCTTATCGCCGCGCTGCCCCCGATTGCAGCGCTGGTTCTTCACGAGCACAGCGGCAGATATCTGGCATTTTTCATCGTTATTGTTACAGGCCTGGGCTCTGCCGGGCTCCTGTCACTGAGCAGAACAGCAGGAAAGAAGATAGCCACTGCTGCCGGTGTACTGCTGCTTCTGCCGTTCTTATACCCGCTGGGACTGATTCTTTCGGAAAACTCTGTTGAGAGGGCAGCGGAAGCTCAGGAGATCTCTCAGTGGCTTGCAGAAAATGTCCAGGCTGATGAATGGGTGATTACATATCCCAATGCAGAACTGTTTATATGGAAGTACAGGCGCCCGACACTAACAATGCCCAACGATTACGAGATGCTTCTCTGGCCATGCCTTGCAGAGCATGGCGTGCGGTACATAGTAATTGACAGTTATCTTCCCTTACTCAGACCGCATCTTTCAAACAGGTGGCGGAGAACCCCAGGCGGCAGCGACTGGCAGCTGATCGATCCCCCGGATTTCCTGCATGAAGTTTACCGAAGCGAATCAGGCAGATCTATCATATACGAGATGGTTGGACATGTACCGGACGGATTCATGCACACAGACAATCTGCCGAGGGATAACATGCGGGCTCTCCCCCCTGCCGGAAATCCATGGTAGCATAACCTTCTTTTTCACACAGTCGAGTCTAAATCCCCCGCAGTTCACTCAGGAAGTAATCGCGATTCTCCTTGTCCTCGATCAGCTCACCCGCTTTTTCTCCTGCCAGGATGTACTCTTTACTCTTTGCAGAATCCCCCCCTGCTGCATACGCCCTTGCCAGAGCCTCGCAGGCAAATGCGATATCAAAGTCCCCGATACCGTTCTCAGTGCAAATGTCATGGCAGCGCCGGGCATGATGGATGGCTTCTTCTGCGCGATTGAGTACCGAATACACTCGTGAGATCTGCCATTCCCCACGCTCAAATTCGAGTGATGTACCGATCTCACCCCAATGAAAACGCGAAGCATGCGCCGCGTAGAGCATTCTGTCGTTCTCCTGCGCAGTCCGTTCCTCTTTGTCAAGCAGCTCCCAGACCAGATTAAAAAGGTTGATGGCAAACTTCCTGTGCAACTCCTGCACTGCAGACTCATCCTCTTTGTCCATTATCCCTCTCCTCTCATTCTAACTCAGTTCATATCGTATTTGCTACGATTCGGAATAAAAACTTATTACACCCTAATTGATATCTTGCCCTTATCGAAGAAAAGGTCAAGTAGAGTCAGTATAAGAAAACCCCCGATCACGGGGGTTGCTTAAACTGGCGGAGAGGGAGGGATTTGAACCCTCGGAGACGTGAATCTCATACGCTTAGCAGGCGTACGCCTTAAGCCAAACTCGGCCACCTCTCCGCGTATTGAACGGGTGCGGATTATTGTAAAGTAAGTACCGCTGGTCAAGGCACATTCCCCATCGATTGCGATTTAACTATAAATATCAGGTTATGCAGCTTTAGTATCATGACTTGCCGAGGCAGGTGTTCCTGTTGCAAATTATACATACTGCCGGCATGATTTGAGGAGCCTGAAATTCTACGGGAAGTTCAAGGATTCTATAGAGAAGGGTTTAATACAATGAAATCAATTTTGATAGTTATCGTAGTTTTAATCATTCTTTCCGTTGCATGCGGCGGGGAACCGGAAATTGAAATTGCTCCCGATTCTACTGCATCGACGCCACCGGACTCACTTGAAACTCAGGCAGCACATCATACAAGCCCTCAGGATGCGATAACCGGGGCATACAATCTTATCGATGACGCACGGTCGGTGACAGACGAGGCAAACGCAAGAATCGAAGAACTCGAGCAGCTGATGGGAGATAATTAATTGACCTTACTTATTCTGATTTCGCTTCTCCTGAGCACAGGCACGCCTGTATACAATCTACCCTCAACCACTGGATCATCGGATATCATTGTTGTGATGATGGAGGACGGGCTGCTGCCTGAAGAACCATGGGAGGGTATTACCCCCTGGCAGCGTGAAGAATTCTGGTCGCTGGCCTGCAGCGGCATGATGATACAGAGGGCTGGATGGTCCGGCTACATCATCATATGTCCCCGGGGCACAGGAGAAGAAATTCTTGAAACCGCCATGACTCTCGCTTCAGCTCAGTGTATACAGGACAATTCAGCCCTTCGCGCCGGACTGCAGCTGATCCCTGCGGCGGATTGTTCTTCAACTGTTCTTCTGTTCAGCTCCGGGGGTACCGATTCTGCTCCGGACAGACTCCCCCTGAGAACCAGCCGCTGGCTTTCGCTTGCAGGTGACACGATCATGGTGAACTCACCCGAGGAGGGAACTGCTTTCTTCTGGACCGATTTTCCAGATTCCATTCAACTGTTTTCCGCCGCCTGGAGAGGCGTCGGTACTGAGGTGGTTCCAGCCGGCAGTACTTCGGTTCATCTGGCATTCACCTGTGTTCATGGAAGCATACCATCCAACCTTTCAGGAATAAATATCGAACCCCACCCGCTTGATGAGCAGTACATTGAGACGTGGGGAAGAGCCATCTCGTATGTTGAAAACATCATTGTAGATATTTACCCTTTGCAGGAGGATTCATCGCATCTCCTCTGGATAAGGGGAAACGGAACAGATAAACCATGGAGAACCTCACCCTCTCCCCTTCCGCCTCCATCCGCTCGATACGAGGTTGATATGCTGGCTAATACGATGGAAGAGCATCCTCTCAGAGATTTCAATGCTTCGAATATCCCATATGCGGTTAAAATCGAGCTGCCGGGTTACCTTTCCAATCCTCAGCGGGGACCTGTAATGAAGGCAATTCTTGAGCGGATAATTGGAAGGGACGTTCTCTCGGGATTCGAGAATGAAATCCATTTTGATGTTGAATGCGGCATTATGGGGGATGTCTCCATCTGGCTGATAAACGGTGACGGGTCGGCAATTCAGGATGCACACAGATCGGAAGTGTTTGAAAGACTGCGTAACTCAATACTTGTTCCTCCGGGCAATACCCTGATAGGCAATGCGGTGGTCAGAGCTTCCTATCTTGAGGGGCAACAGCTTGATTCCATCGGAGTCAGGGAAGTATCTATGGAACTGATGAATATTCTCTACCCGGATCAATAACCGGGTAGAACAAAAAACGGGGTAGTGTATGAAAATCAAGAACTTTAAATGTCCTTCCTGCGGAGCGTCTCTGAAGATTAAGAAAGATCAGGACATGCTGTCCTGTCCGTACTGCGACAGTACTGTAATGGTGCCGAAATCATCTTCTCCTGTCAAACCATCAAGCCCTGCTCCAAGTCAATCTCCGATAACCACATCCTATCAGCTCTCGGAGATATTGGATACTCAAGGAATCCGCAGATCGTGCAGTAGAACTATTATATCCACGGCAGTCTCTCTGCTTTTAGGATTAGGTGTTCTGGTTTTCTTCCTTACGAACTCCTCTGATATCAGAGAGATTCTTAGAGGACCCATTGCAGCTATCACAGGAGGTTCCAGCATTCCAGTAGTTCTTGAATTCGGTGGAGAGGGCATGGGGGCAGGCTATTTCCAGGACCCTGTTCAGATATGTGTAGATCCACAGGGAAACATATTCGTAGGAGAACAGGAAACAGGCAGAATTCAGATATTCGATGAGGAAGGTAATTATACCGGACAGTGGATCTATGCTGAATCTGATGAATTCTACCTCTACTCAATGGCTCTTTCCAGAAGCGGTCTGCTATACATGGTGTATGACAACGAACTTCACATTCACGAAGCTGCTGCGGGGGAGCTTGTGGGCTCACTGCGGCATCCCGATGGATGGGGTTTCGACGACGTAGAAGTGTGTGATGACGGTAGCATTGTGGCAGCATGGTACTGCAACCGTGATGACATTATTAAATTCTCGCCTGATGGTAGCGTTGATTTTCTGCTTGAGGAGGCCATAAGCGGCCAGACCGGAGACTCGGAACTTGACACAGACCTCACTGTAGATGGGTCCGGTAACATTTTCGCATACGGTACTTTCAATCATAGCGTTTTCAAGTTCAGCCCCGATGGCAGGTTCCTCAACAGGTTCGGAAGCGACGGGGACCGGCCCGGACAGTTCACATCTCCTTCAAGCTTCTGTATTGACCCCCAGGGCAGGTTGTGGGTAAGTGATTTCGGTGATCTCATCGTTTTCGATAACAACGGGACTTACATTGATACATTCAACCCGGGCATAACACTTCACGATATGGTGATGATAAGTGGTTTCAGGCTTTATGGACTTACAAACGATGATACAGTTGTTCAGCTGGATCTTTCAGGAGTAATGGAAGGTCTCTGATTCAATACATGAGATAGAGGAAGGAATTAAATGACAGGTATATGGGAGCAATTAAAGGATATAGTTGCGATGTACGGGCTGAATGTTATTGCCGCTCTGGCCATCTTCGTTGTTGGAAAATTCGTTGCCGGCATCATCAGGAAACTGATCTGCAAGATTATGCAGAAACGGGATCTTGATGCGACTCTCACAGGTTTTATCAGCAGCATTGTTTATGCTGCTCTGATCGCGTTCGTCGTTATTGCGGCCCTTTCGAAACTGGGCATTCAGACCGCATCCTTTGTTGCTATACTGGGAGCCGCAGGACTGGCCATAGGCCTTGCTCTGCAGGGTTCTCTCTCCAATTTCGCATCCGGCGTCCTCATCATAATCTTCAAACCTTTCAAAGATGGAGATTATGTCAGCGCGGGAGGGTGTGAGGGTTTTGTAGAGGCTGTAGGAATATTCACATCATCTATCCTGACAGTTGACAACAAGCTGGTAATCGTGCCCAACTCCAAGATAATGAGCGACACCATAACCAATTACTCCGCACAGGAAACAAGAAGAGTAGATCTCGTCGCGGGTGTCAGTTACAGTGATGATATCGACCATGTAAAAGGATTACTACTGAAAATAATGGCTGAGGATGCCAGAGTGCTGAATGATCCTGCGCCGTTTGTCGGGCTGCTTGAAATGGCCGACAGCAGCGTGAACTTCACCGTACGTGCATGGGTGAAATCAGACGATTACTGGAACGTGTTCTTCGACACGAACGAGAAGATCAAGAAAACATTTGACGCTGAGAATATCTCTATCCCCTATCCCCAGCTCGATGTTCATATGGATAAGGACTGATCTTAGCCTGTCACACATGATAGATCGGAATGAAAAGGGCGGGTGAGAATCCCGCCCTTACTTCGTTTCAGTACGGGTCAGAAGCTCCAGAGGGTCTTTATACGACCGAAAGTATACTGTTCCAGAGCCATGGTCCCTTCGAACATCAACTGAGACATTGCAGTTGAGAGAGTTCCCGTTGGAGCACCGACATCGGCCTTGTTCATCAAGCCTCTGCTGACTCCGGTTTCCCACATGTACGTGTAGAACATGTTTGTTCCGCCAACCCATTCCAGCTCGACGATGACATTGTCAACTCCATTGTACCAGAACGGTGTATCGAGGGTAATGACCATCCACTCATCGGGACCGGCGGACATAACCTGCGATGCCGTTTCGTATACGAGGGTCCTGGTGCCTGGTATGTAGTTATCCTCGTACCTGTTAGAGAGTTCGGATACGGATGCCAGCCCCACGTATAGCTTGAAGTTATTGTAGTTCCCGGCTGCTGATCCGGAGGATCCGCCTCTCTGCCAACCGATCTGGCTGATGGTCATGGCTCCTGACATTTCTGAAGAAAGTGCTATCACCTGATAGCGGTTCTGAGATCCTCAAGACGCGCAGAATGGATCCATACTGGGTGTCTGGGACGATCCCACAACGACGGAAGCAAAGCTTATCCCTGTTATCAGCAATAGAAGACAAGCAGTTGCAGTTTTCATAACAACCTCCTTTGAAGAAGATAAAACATACTAAAATAGTAGGATATTGTCCAGAACCGCCATATCGATTGGAGGCGAGGAAGTTATCTGTCGTAAAGATCTATACTTATCCAGTCCGGTTCAAGTACCTGTGTACCATCTTCCGTAATCCCGGCTCCTTCAACAAAACCGCTGCTGTCAGTCTTCAGAATCCAGAACGACAGTTTCTCTCCGGAAATGGAGTGTATGATACCTATTGCCAGGATCCCGTGATTCGACAGAACTGCCTTGGCGAGAAATTCCTCTCCGCCAGCGTCGTAACACCTCTGCCACAGAAGATCTCCATTAAAGTCGTATAGCAGCAAT
>Ga0164313_10000992_pt1 | contig 24355 bp, 17 predicted proteins | sample GuaBasSedimGuay4_FD_113735 | JGI IMG/M metagenome (GOLD analysis project Ga0164313, IMG submission 113735) | Subseafloor sediment microbial communities from Guaymas Basin, Gulf of California, Mexico - Guay4, Core 4569-4, 0-3 cm | ecosystem: Environmental > Aquatic > Marine > Hydrothermal vents... | reverse complement strand
TGCTTACGGGTCCGGGCTCCCATGCTCCATCTTTCACCTGGCCATGTCCGAAAATGCCGGTCCCTATCGATTCAGCCACATAGATGGTCTCAAGGTAGTTCCCGTCAGTGTCTTCAATCCAGAATGCCATCAATGGATGATTATGTGCACTCCCCCTGATGAATTCTATTTCTATGGGAATACCACTGACTCCTTCCTTGCTGTAAATGATTTCAGTAGTTCGTTCCTCAGGTGTAGCTTTCTTGCTCGAATTGCAGGCAGTAAGTGACAGCCCTGAGATGAGGAACATCATTCCGAAATATTTCAGAGTGCGTGTGTTGAAGCTAGTAGTGATGGTAGTGTTGCTTTTCATGTCGATTAGTTATATTTCAAATATGATCCCCATAGTTGGCAGGACCGTGCCACTCAAAGAAAGGAAAAGTTCTGGTCTCATCAAAATAAGTGCACGCATTATTTGTGATAAGGATTGAGGATATCATTGATGGCCTGCCTGGCGGTGATAAATTTAAATAGAAATCCCTGGCGGATTAGCTTCCCGGCTGAGGCTTTTTGCCCTGAGAGCAAAAGCTCCCTGCCAAACTCACCAAGCATCCAGCGGATCATAAATCCCGGCGCGGGAACCTGAAGTTTGCTTCCCGAAGACTCTGCGATCACTTTGGAGAAATCCTTTTGCTGCATGGGCTCCGGAGCCACCATATTATAAATGCCTGAAGCCTTGTCATCATTCATAAGGTAAATGATGGCATACACTAGATCATAAATATGTATCCATGAAATCCACTGCTTCCCGCTGCCGATCTTTCCACCCAGGCGGCGTTTTGATTGTTTCAGCAGTTGCGGGATCACGCCACCGTCTTCGCCCAGTACAAGTCCTATTCTTATAGTGACAACCCTCTCAAGCTCCTCAGCAAAGCCAGGTACTTGCTTCTCCCACTTATTGCAAACCTCCGCCAGGAAACCTTCTCCGGGCTTGCATAATTCGGAACATTCCTGTGAGGGGCGGATGCCATAGTAACCAATTGCAGACGCCTGTATCAGCAATGCCGGTTTTTTCTTCAGGGTGCCCATGGCCTGATGAAGACGTTGGGCTGCCAGCAAGCGACTATTTATGATGGCTGTTTTCTGTTTTTTATTCCAGGGGCGGGAAGCAATACTCTCTCCGGCCAGGTTGATCACAACATCAGTTGTCTCCAGCGCGGCCCTGAGGGAAGCATTTTCCCAATCGATAATAGTAACAGCTTCCGGGAATCTTTTACGTACACTTGTCAGGTCCCTCGACACCGCAACCACATCGCAAGCCTGCTCCAGCAAGGCCTTGATCAAATGCCTGCCAATAAATCCGGATGCGCCTGTAATGAGTACCTTCAAGAGAATAAAATTAACAAAAAAGAAACACTGCATCAAGGGATTAAGTTCATTATAAGGGATCAGCTATTTTTTTTACCTTTATACAAATAATAAATCCCCCATACCATGACACTGTCAAGAAACAGAAAACGCTGGTTGATCTTCATAGGATCAATCCTTCTTTTATTAATCATCCTGATTCTGTTTGCCAATAGTTTTCTGAGCAAGAAAGCCGATGCCATGCTCCGTATTGAACTCAGCAAAATGGATTCAACGGAATATGTAATTGATTTCGAAAAGGTCAGAGTGAACATATTCTCACGTTCGGTGAAGATCTTCGATGTTTCGGTTAAGCCCACTGATGCAACGCTGGAAAATGTAAAAAGCAGTCAGCTTGCTATGCCTGTTCTCGATCTTAAGCTGGAACAAATAAAGGTTTCATCCGTCAGTGTGATGAAAGCCCTCAGGGGAGAGGAATTTGACATTGGAGGTATCAGCCTGCGTAAAGCCGACATCAGCATTTATGGCCATGGTGAACTGTTCAAGAAAAATGCCCATCAGGATGGTGGAAAGAGCATATTTTCTTCCGACACTGTTGTAGAAACAGGCATAAAAGAAGCCAGGTTAAATTCTTTTAAGCTTGATATTTCCCGCCTATGTTATGTCGACCTGAGCAAAGGCGATACCCTACTGGAAACCAAGGACCTGAACATAACCGTATCTGATCTCTGGCTGCACCAACCCGAGAATGATACTTCATCACATGTCCTTGAAGTTGACGACATAGAAATTGCACTTTCCTCACATAGTATGGAACTGCCGGGGGGATTTTATCGACTGGAAACCTCCTCACTTGAGATGAGTTATAAAGACGGTGAGTTCAGTCTGGATTCACTTAAGCTTATACCTGCGTATCCCAAAGGAAGATTCAGCAAAGCTTTCGGAAAACAAACCGACCGCTTTGAAGTCACTGCAGGAAATATTTTCATCGGTGGCATTGTTTTCGACAGCCTCATGAACAAAAAGCTGATCGCCGATGAGATCAGACTGAGCTCGCCAAGGGCGGATATTTGCCGGGATAAGCGAGTTGCACGTGACATGAGTATTTTTCCAAAGTTGTTTCAAACATCGGTTGCTCAATTACCTATCCAGGTTTATGTGAAGTCGGTAAATGCATCCAAGGCATATGTAAACTACCAGGAAATTGTTAAGGATTCTGATCAGGCAGGATCTGTTGTTCTCGATCAACTCGTTCTGAATATAAAAGGTATGTGCAATTATCCGGATTCAATTAAAAATGGCCAGGCACTCCTGGTGGAGGCCAATGCTTTGCTCATGGGCAAGTCATCCTTCAAGATTTATCTGAACCTGCCTATTGGTAACCACGCCGAATATTTTACTTTTCATGGGCATGCGGATGCATTCCCGGCATCAAACCTGAATTCCCTGATCCAGCCTCTAGCAGCTATTGAAGCCACCGGTGGGAGTGTGAACAGTGTAGATTTTTATGCAATGGCAATGAATGACACTACCGCCGGACGTATAAATTTTAAATACTCTGATCTGGAGGTTGCTGTACTTAAGAAAAAGAAAAATGAAGAAGGCCTTGTCAAGGAAAACAAATTCTATTCATTTGCTGCCCAGACAGCTATTCATAAGAACAATCCCAGTCACGGCAAAGAAGTTCGGATTGCTAGAATGTCTTTTGTTCGTGATCCCAATAAAGGTTTTTTCAACTATATCTGGAAGACCTTACAGCATGGGCTAATCACTACACTTACTCCAGGGAAAAAGCACCTGGCAACAGATGAAAGCTGGCCGGAATTCAAAAACAACTGGCGAAAAACCCTGTTGAACGATTGGAAAGATCTCCAGGTCCATGACAAAAAGAAAAAGTCGAAATAGGCAGCTGCTCTTATTCTGCTTCAACTACTGTTTCCTGCAACATCCTTTTCGTGATGCTTTTACCAAGCTTTTTGATGGCTTTTTCAGGCTCCAGGGGATTCAGGCTCTTACTCTGTCCGCCCCAGGCCGCCATATCACCTTTATTCTGATATAAATAGGCATCGATACGGAAAGTCCTGCCCGGCCGGCGATAATAGTTCGGATCAGAGAGGATTGGAAGATCGTGGTAATAATAGAAGGAATAGTATTCGTAGTAGTTGTAGGCATATGGCGGTATCAATTCTTGGGGTAAGATGTGCATATCAGTGCTACGCTCTTCTATCATCTTAACAATGAGCATGCCTTCAATCCCTGCACTATCGAGTTTACGTTCTATGGTACTATACAGGTACATGGAATCATACACCAGGACAGATGAAGCTGCCACAGCCCCTATTCCCTTACTCTCCAGCGCATCTATCATAATGTCTTCAAGTTGAGCACGGATCTCTCCATCATAGAACTGGCTCACGACCAAAATATTTTTCATTGGTTCCGCAAGGAAACGTGCATCTTTCCAATGCGTTTTTACCTGTGCAAAACTGAATAATGGTAATAATAAGAGGATAAGGAATATTTTTTTCATGCTAAAATTATGTTGGTTAAATCGGTTGAATAATAAATCTGTTTTCGCGCACCCCGTACCGCGTACCGCATACCGCATACCGCATACCGCGCACCGCGAACCGCATACCTATCTAAAATAATAATTATAAATGGTATTCCCGGAACCAACGATCATGTTCAACTGCCCATCCCTTTTCAGGCTGCCAATCAGTATCTGGGTTTTCCCGATATGGTCCGGGGTACTCAATAAGTTTCCATTACGATCGAAGAGGTAGATCTTCCCACTCTCCTCCGACACCACGCCAATGATCTTTTCCCGCGATGACACCGGAATGATAACCGGCCTCGACTGGATCTCATTCTCGAATTCCCATGTGAATATGACATTCTTAAATCTGTCAAATACGGTCAGTACATTCCCATCGAGAAAAATAAAATCCTTACCTCCCTTATTGTTGAAGTCTTCATACAGGAAATGGTGCTCCTCGCTGAAATCACCAAAGTCGGTCGACTCAAGCCTTCCATTTGTTTTGATGTACACCAGTTTTCCGTCATTGTTTGTAGTTAGGATGGTGCCCTTGCTGTTGGTCTCGTTCACATAAAAGTCTGATTGCAATCCATTGACCAGGTCTGACTTCAGGTTGATCCTGTTCCTTCCCCTGCGGTCGGTGATCCGCACATTTCCTTCATCATCGGTAATGATGAGATAATCCTTACCTCCTTCCCTGAGATGTTGCACCTCAGAACTGACCAGGGCTTTCGACAGTGGATTTTTCCACCCATCCACTTTTTTCCCTTTGATATCGAAATTATATACCCTGTTATCATCCAGTGCTATTAAAATGCGATATTCCCGGTCTCGGTCGTAATCAAATACCGCCAGCTTGTTCGTTGCCTTGCTTTTCAACTCCACCGGGTATCCTTCCACATCTCTTCCCAGAAGGTCGATAAGATAGATCCTGCTCGCTGTATTAAACAGGTACTGTATCTTTCCATTCTTGTAATAATCTACTGTATGCACATCGCTGAGCACCTTTTCACCAATATTCAGCTTCCAGTCTATGTCCCCATCATGATCGATAAGATACATACTGTTCAGGGTATCCAGGACCACGATCTTCAGGTTATTGGTACGGTGGTCTTTCACAAAATATGGTTGTCCGTATACTGGTGCATCCAGGTAAGCTTTCCATATCGACAGATCTTCTTTCACGAATGCAGGATTGTGTCTGACATATACACTCGTAAAATACATATTGTTGAGGGCCTTGAACTGAACGGCAAGGGCCTCGAAATTCTTCACTACTGAAGGGTTTCTGTCGATGAAACCGGCCAGGGGAATAGCGAGGTTCTCACTCAGAAGCCGGGTAGAGTTTCTGATATTGAAATAGCAGAAAATATTTGAACGATCCGACACATTATCGGTAAAGCCTTTGAAGTTCTCGTTCTGTTCCAGGGTTTTTCCCGACAGGAAGATATTTATAAAGTTTTCAAGGCTTTTTGCGGAGTTGGCAAAGACGATATAATCCTCGATCCGTGTATAATAGTTTTTGGTGAGACCGTCGAACAGCATGCCATACATTACCGGGATGAGTTCGGGTATGCTGATCCTCCGTATGGTATAGTCGCGGTAGTGGCTGGTATACTGACTCGAAGCAAGTGAATTCAGCTGTCTCCCGGCCTTTTCAACATCCTGTGCATGGATGGCCATAAAAGTATTTGCCGCCAGGTCATCCATATGCGGATTGATCATGGCGAGGGCCAGTTCATTTCCGATCCATGATGTCATATACTCTTCAACATTTGGCCCATAGCGAGCCTTCATCGATGCGAGTTTCTCCTCCCTTTCCGGGTATACCCCTTCATTCTGAAGATATTGCTTATTCTCTTCATGCAGCTTAGCAAAATCGCTGAATCCAAAGCTCACCAGCATGGAAGTATTATATGGCAGTACCCGTGTGATCTCTATCTTCTGGGGCTCCTGCCTTTGAAACAGGCTCAGGAATTGATTAAGGGTATCGGAAGCCTCAGAGTATCCGTTCATCAGCAGCTCATCATTCTTAATGAGCAGGTCGATCTCAGACCAGGTACCAAAATCGGGAAGTATCTGGCGCCCCTGATAATATGATGAAGCGAAGATGCCCCTGGCCAGCGTCGGCAGCTGTCCGAAGTTCACATAGATGTTGGCATCTACATTCATGCCTGCTGTCTTTGCCACTTTTTCAAACATTCCTGCGAAGGGCAGCGGCTCTTTGTCTTTTAATCGTTGCAGGCAGGCATCTACAATGGCGGTATTGCTACCGATGATACACAATCCTCTTTTGATAGAATAATGAAATGATTGCCTATCCGAATTCAATGCATCAAGAAGGCTGTTCAGGTCATTTTCTGAAGCCCCGTAAGGCCATTCAAAAAGCAAGCAAGACTGTACGCCTGAACTGTCTTCCGCCAGGGCAATGTATATGTTGCCCTCCTCCAGGAACTCAGTGTATCCCATTCCGGCAAGCAAGGAATCTGCCTTTATTAAGCCATTGAAAAACCATGCTACGTCCTCGGTAGCTGCAAGTTCGTTCCAGATATCATTTCCTGAACTCAGCTCCCTGATCAGCTCCCCCGGCTTGTTCACCTTGATAAACGCCCCGGCATTGGTAGGGATGGCGTCTTCCGGGCTGTCGGCAGCACGGCCATACTTGCTATACAGATAGTATGCACCTATACCGATCAGCACGATGAGTACGATCAGGGCAACATAAGTAAAGAACCTGGATTGTCTGGCCATGGATGATTGCTTCTTATCTCAAAAGTATAACAAAAAAATGGCGGAATTATTGGGTTTAACCGAATTAAACTAACAGCAATTTGTTAATTAAAGACCCAGCTTCAATTGTTCGTTCATATTAAAGCTTTTGCGGTGATACGAAGTGATGCCATGAAGATTTATTGCATCCTTATGGTCGCGGGTTGGGTATCCCTTGTTTGAGGCCCAGTTATACTGAGGGTATTCAAGACCGATCTCAAGCATATATTCATCGCGATGTGTCTTTGCCAATACTGAGGCTGCCGCGATGGCGTAGTACTTTCCATCCCCCTTTACAACACATTCGTGTGGAATAGTTGTATAATCCTTAAAGCGGTTTCCATCCACCAGCAGGTATTGAGGCTTTTGTTGCAGTTTATCCAGGGCCCTGTGCATAGCCAGTATTGAAGCATTTAAAATGTTGATCTCATCGATCTCATTATTGTCGACCATGGCCACGGCCCATGCAAGCGCTTTCTCTTCTATCTCTATCCGCAAGGCATCCCGCTGTTTTTCATTAAGCTGTTTTGAATCATTCAGTACCTTGCTTTTATAATTTTTTGGCAGAATGACTGCTGCAGCACAAACAGGCCCGGCAAAACAACCTCTCCCGGCCTCATCCAGGCCAGCCACAAGCAAGTCTTTCTGATGGTAGTGCTTTAGCATTCGGCAATAAGTAGGTTGTGGACAATTGTAACTATTAGCCAGATCACGAAGAATAATTCAAGGATCCATGAAAGCTTCTTTCGATTGGCCACGTAGGTGGCAATGAAAATGCTGATTGGAATGGCAGGCATCAGGCTGGCCATGCGCAAATCATCAAGCATATAAACGACTGATCCAATTGAAAATAGCAGAAAATATATCATCAGCAATATCATTTTTCTGAAACTGATATTCCGTTCATTCATCCCGGCAAGCACCAGGAAAAAGGCCTCCAAAAATATTATTGCCTGAAAAACCCACAACACATACTGCATATATGGAAGCTGATAGCTGAAATGTGGTATACTGCTGAACCAGTTCACATAAAGGCAAAACAGCCCATCTATCTGGCCTAACAGAAAATAATACAGGAAGAGATAAAGATATACTGTAAAGATTCCGGCGATGCCCACAAAAAATATCCGAATGCTGAATGTCCCGAACACAAAAAATGAGCCGAAAAGGATCAGGGCAAAGAAAATAGCAGGGAAATGAAACAGTGATGCCAGTGCCAACAATAATGCGGCGCTGAATACATCGCGAGTAGGATCAGCAGTACCATAAGTCTTCAGTATCTTGTCCAGTGCCGGAATCACAAAAAAGGCTGCACAAATGACAGGGTTCAAACCCAGGGCCGGCAGCGACTGGCTCATGATCAACAGATATACGAAGGCAGTGATTAAGGAATTTTTGGGAACGATCTCATGCTTAATCAGGATATAATTCAGGTAGAATGCCTCCAGCATAAGCAAGAGTAGCCCGATGAAGGGCATGATGAAGCCTTCCGTAGGGAGGATTGAATAAAAGAGCTGAAACAACGGGGACTCATCTCATGTTGATAGAGGGGGGCAATCCGTGATGAAAGCGCGGATCCACATAGCAGCAGTTAACACGATCAAGAGAACGTATTGCAGGTAAAAACTGCTTCTAAACTTGCTGATCAGCACCGTTGATATATGTTAAATAATGGAATCCGATTAATCCATCAGGTCCTTGCCCAGGTCCCTGCGATAATATTTGCCTTCAAATTCGATGGCAGAGGCATTCACATATGATTGCCTCAGGGCCTCTTCCATGGTATTTCCAAAAGAAGTGACTGCGATCACTCTGCCACCACTGGTGACTACTGTGTTGTCATCAGTCTGTGTACCGGCATGAAAGACCAGGCTTCCTTCAATATTTTCCAATCCATGCACCGTCTTTCCCTTCTCGTAAGCTTCCGGATACCCACCCGACACCAGCATGATAGCTGTGGTAAAACGGGGATCGGTCTCTATACTTTCTTCCGCCAGTGTACCTTTTCCTACAGCTATGAAGAGTTTAAGCAGGTCCGTCTTGATCCTGGGGATCACTGATTCGGCTTCCGGGTCACCCATCCTCACATTATATTCGATCACGTAGGGTTCACCTTCTACATTGATAAGACCAAAGAAGATAAAGCCTTTATATTCGAGGCCATCGTTGATCAGGCCACGCACTGTTGGTGCAATAATGCTGTGCTCTACCTTCATCATAAACTCGGCATCAGCAAATGGCACGGGTGAGACGGAGCCCATACCACCGGTATTCAATCCGGTATCCCCTTCACCAATCCGCTTATAGTCTTTTGCCGACGGCAGGATCTTATATGATTTTCCGTCGGTGAGTACGAAACAAGAAATCTCTATTCCTGTAAGAAATTCTTCTATGACCACCTTACTGCTTGCTTTGCCAAATTTAGCATCCTTGAGCATAGCCTTCAGCTCCGCTTTTGCGTCATCAATATCGTCCATGATCAGGACACCCTTCCCTGCCGCCAGGCCATCAGCCTTAAGCACATAGGGTGGTTTCATACTCTCCAGGAATGTATATGCATCTTCCAGTTCCTCTGCATTGAAAGTACTGTAAGCAGCGGTCGGGATGCTATGTTTCATCATAAATTCCTTTGCAAAATCCTTGCTCCCTTCCAGCATAGCAGCATCTTTCAGTGGCCCTATCACCATCACCTCTGAGAGTTCATCATCGGCCTTAAAGTAATCGTGAATGCCATCTACCAATGGTGCTTCGGGGCCCACTACCACCATTTCTATGCCCTTCTGCAGGACAAAGGCTTTTAGCTCCTCATAATTATTGCTATCGACCGATACATTCTCACCATGTTGCAAGGTCCCTGCATTTCCCGGGGCAATATATAGTTTCGTCAAGAGTGGGCTTTGGATAATTTTCCAGGCCAGGGCATGTTCACGCCCTCCGGAACCGAGGATAAGAACGTTCATACTTTTAGGTTTATACTTTACAATGTAGGTTTAACAATTTATTTTGATTGGTTAAGCACTTTCTCGATAACGGCCCAGAGCTGTTCGGCTGAATTTTGCCAGGTAAACATGCGGCTTCTTTCCCTCCCTTTTGATATCAGCCTTGTTCTTAATTCCGGATCCAGAGCGATCTTTTCCAGGCCTTCGGCAATTGATTTCACTGAGAAAGGATCGACCAGCAAAGCTGCATCGCCGGCCACCTCCGGCATGGAAGTCACATTGGAGGTTACAACAGGCGTATCACAGCGGAATGCTTCTATGATAGGCAGTCCAAAGCCTTCGAAATAACTCACATAAGCCATGGCCAGTGCCGAGCCTACGGCCCTGTGCAGTTCCTCTGCGGTCATCCTGCCACTGAAATACACTTCGTCCTTATGTTTCATTTCCTCAAAAGCTTCCTGTATCTCACGGGTCCAGTATTTCTTATTTCCAACCACCACCAGCTTGATATCAGTCCTTTGTTGCTCCTTGAAATAATCAAAGGCCTGAAACAGGCGGACCAGGTTCTTTCTCGGGTGCAATGCCCCGACGAAGATGAAAAAGGGACATCCCTTGCTATGCTTATCTCTGTATGTTTTTTGTTCTGCCTCAGAAACAGGCTTAAAATCCTCATTTACACCATTATATACCACGCTCACCTTTCCCGGGGGCACATCGTACAGCTTGACAATATCTTTTTTTGAAAATTCTGAAACCGTTACGATCTGTTCAGCCTTTTTTGCATATCTCGGAAAGAAGTAGCGATAATATTTTCGTTCCAGTACCGGGAGATCTTTCGGATAGTGCTCAAAGTTCAGGTCATGAAAAATAGGTATGGACGGCACCTTAGTCCTCAGGGAGAGATAAGCATCCGGGGATAGAAATACATCCGCCTTGATCTTTTTCAGTATGCGTGGGATGGACCACTCAAACCAGATATAATACAGGAATGGGTGCCGGGCCTGGGGACCAACTTTGACCGGAATCACGTTATCGGAGAAGATAAAGCGTTCATCCCATTTACGGTCGAAGATAAAATAAAATTCATGCTCGGGGTGAGCAATTGTGATCCTTCTCAGGGTCTCATAGGCCACCCATCCAATCCCTTCCAGTTTATCGGGAAGTAACAATCTTGTATTAACAGCTATCTTCAATCAGGTAGAATTCCAGGATTCGGTTAAGTATTTATCATAAATACGCGAATATGCCGTTTTTATGATAATTTTGTACAAATTTATGGTTTTTTCGCGAAGGCGGAAGGCGATAAATGACCGGCATATAAAGCCCTTGAAATGAAATAGATGCAGCGGAAATTTATCACAAACCTTATTCTTTTACTATCCCTGAACTTGCTTATCAAGCCGTTCTGGATACTGGGCATCGACCGCTCCGTACAAAATCTGGTGGGGCTGGAGGAATACGGTTTTTACTTTGTGGTATTTAACTTCTCTTTTCTATTCAACATAATGCTCGACCTGGGCATTACTAATTTTAACAACAGGAATATAGCCCAACATAAGCAGCTGCTAAACAAACATTTTTCAGGGATCATCACGGTACGCTTTTTCCTTGCTTTTTTATATGTAGGTGTCACTTTTGTAGCAGCACTTATCAATGGATTCAAAGGAGAGCAATTATACCTGCTCGGATGGATCGCATTCAATCAGTTCCTGTTATCCACAATACTGTACCTGCGTTCTAACCTGAGTGGATTGCTCATGCTCCGCACCGACAGTCTGATTTCGGTGCTGGACAGGCTGCTGATGATCATTTTCTGTGCGGTCCTGCTCTGGGGCAATGTCACTGACCAGGCTTTCCGCATCGAGTGGTTTGTATATGCCCAGACGGCGGCCTATGTGATCACAGCGATGATCGCCTTGAGTGTAGTTATCGTGAAGGCAAAATTCAAACGGGTGTACTGGAACTGGCCTTTCTTCGTGATGATTGTAAAGCAGAGCCTGCCCTTTGCCACCCTGGTGCTGATGATGTCATTTTACAATCGCATCGACCCGGTTTTGATACAAAGGATACTGCCGGATCCTGTTGGAGATATACAGGCGGGTGTCTATGCTGAGGCTTTCCGGCTTTTCGACGCATCGAACCAGATAGCCTATCTCTTTGCAGTCCTTTTGCTGCCGATCTTTTCCCACCTGATCAAAAACAAGAAGCCCATCGTACATATTGTCAAGCTGGCTTTTTCGCTCTTGTTTACCGTTTCTGTGACCGCCGCTATAACAAGCTATTTTTATTCCTATGAGATCATGTCTTTGCTTTATCCTGAAAGGGATGTGAGTGAATCAAGCACTATCTTCAGTATCATTATGTTTGGGTTCATTGCCATTTCGGGTATTTATGTGTTCGGAACCCTGCTCACGGCCAACGGCAGCCTGAAGCAGCTGAATATCATTGCCGCCTTTGCCATTAGCCTGAATCTCCTGATCAACATCATCCTCATTCCTCAGATACAGGCCATCGGCTCCGCTTATGCAAGTCTGTCTGCCCAATGGGTTTCTGTGATCTTTCAGCTTATCATCGTCCAGCGCATATTCAGGTTCAGGATCAATATCCCGTACCTGGCTTCATTGCTGATCTTTGCCGGACTCGTAGTTGTGGGGGCATGGTTCAGCAGGGATTTGCCCTTCGACTGGAAGATAAACCTGCTTTGCATGCTTGGGTATGCTTTTGTGCTGGCTGCCATGCTTCGCTTGTTCAGCATTAAAAGTTTCATCAGCATTATTCGCGAAAGAGAGAGCGATCTAACTGATTAACAGGGCATTCCTTTTCAATTCTGAAAACACTTTCTAAAAACACAATAAATAGAGCTGTCACCGGGTTTATTGAATTGGTGCATTGGAATAAATTCCCTAATTTTGACCCCTTTATATAAATTTAGTTCTAAACAAGATGGTAAGTAAGTTTGCAGAAAACGGCGACTTTGACTCTTCCGGCTTCATCTACTTCCTGTATTTCTGGAGGAAACCATTGCTCATCATCACTCTCTTAGCTCTGCTCGCTTCCATTTTTTTCTCATCACCACTATTTATTACGCCCAAATATAAATCTACGGTCATCCTGTATCCCGTTGCTACGAATTCAATTTCGAAGGCTTTAATGAGCCAGCAATCGGGTATTAAAGAGGATGTGATGGGCTTTGGTGAAGAGGAACAGACGGAGCAGATGCTGCAAATCCTGAGTTCTAACAAGATCATGGATAGGGTAGTGAGCAAGTTCAACCTGGCTGAACATTATGGGATCGACCAGGAGTCAAAGTACAAGAATACCCGTCTGGCGAGGGAATACGACAGAAATGTTTCCTTCCGGCAGACTGAGTATATGGCGGTGAAGATCAGTGTGCTTGATACTGACCCCCAGATGGCTGCCGATATAGCCAATTCCATTGCTGAACTCCTTGATTCAGCGAAAACACAGATGCAAAAGAAAAGGGCTACGCAGGCCTTCCTTATTGTGGAGCAAGAATACCTCAGCCTGCAAAAAGAAATGTCAGGCATCATTGATTCGCTTAAGGTGATCGGCAAACTGGGAGTAAATGATTATGAATCCCAATCGGAGGTGATCAACCAACAGCTGGCTATAGCCCTGCGCAATGGCGATATGGTTGCAGTCAGGGCGCTGGAAGAAAGGCTCGATGTGCTCGCCGAATATGGCGGCGCCTTCCTTTCCTTAAAGAATACCCTGGAGTTTAAGTCGGAACAGCTGACCCTGCTTAAGACTAAATACCAGGAAGCCAAGGTTGATGCTAATTCAGAGTTGCCTCAGAAGTTTGTGGTGAACTCCGCTTTCAAGGCTGAGCAGAAATCATATCCCATCCGCTGGATCATCGTAGTGATCACAACCCTCTCATCACTGCTGCTTGCAGTGCTGATACTTATCGTCATAGAGAACTTTGCCAGAATCAAAAAAAAAAGCCTGAATATAAAGATGTTTTCGATGGAAAACATGGCCGTATTCAATCAGGAGAATAAGTATAAAAAAAGCAAGGAAGAAAAAGAAGAGGAAGCAATAGTTAATGAGGAAAGAGTGCCGGCACCGGTAAAACATGAACCGAAAGAGAAACCAAAAGACCCGGAACCGGCACCAGAAGTAAAAGAAGCTGCTTCCGAAACAACGAACACAAAATCAGAACCAATACACAGAAAAGAATCATCAAAAGTAGAATCCTATAATACAGCTGAGATGAAAATGATATTCGATAATTCCGGCCTCCTTGGAACCTTAGTAAAATGGTGGAAGCACATCATTGTGATCGCCATCATAGCACTGGTGCTCGGAGTCCTTTTTTCCAGCCCCTTATTTATCACGCCAAAGTATAAATCCTTTGCGATTGTTTACCCCCATAACATCGCACCCTATTCGGATGAAAGTGAAACTGAACAAATGCTTCAGATACTGCAGTCGAAAGATATTAAGGATAGCGTGATCGAAAAGTTCAATCTGGCAAAGCATTATAAGGTTGATCCAAGTTTCAAGTACTACTATTCAACCATTTACTATGAGTTTGACCAGAGTGTCAGTATCTCTAAGACCCCTTATGAGTCGGTTGAGATCACTGTTCTGGACAAGGATGCGGTCCTTGCAAACGATATGGTTAATTCCATCATCGAATTCTATAATAAGAAAGTAAGGAAGACCCATAACGACAAGTACCTGGAAGTTATCAGGATGTATGAACCAATCATTGAGAAGAAGCAGGCTTATATTGATTCCCTCAAGCATCGTTTATTTATTCTGAGTACTGAATACGGACTGCTGGAATACGATGCACAGGCTGAAGAGATCACCAGAGGTTATCTGCGTACCGTAACCGGGGCATCCTCAAGTTCGATCAACCGGAAGGAAGTCATGATACTCAAGAAAAACATCGAAGAGCATGGCGGTGAACTGATTGAGATCGTTGAAGCCCTCAGGAATGAGGCCATCAATTTCTCCCTCTTGAGGGTTGATTATGAAACAGCCGTACGTTTTTATACAGACGAACTTACCTATGCCAACGTGGTAACACCTCCATATCCATCTGATAAGAAGGCATACCCCGTCCGCTGGCTGATCGTAGCATTTACCATGATCGCCACCATCTTCTTTGCTATCATCATTATCCTGATCATCGAAAGGTTCAGGTATAATTTCAGGACTAAGAAATAATTCAAATCAAAGGATTTGGTCCCACTGATCGAGAAATATAAGGTCCACATGGTTTATGCGATAAGCATTGCGTTTATTGCATTAAACTGCTATCTGGTTATACAGGATAAGTACTATCTCTTGCTAGCACCGATAGTTTTGATCTTCCTCTTCCTTTATATTTTCTCCCTCGACAAGCTGATCTTGCTGATCACTTTTCTTACGCCCATAGCCATCAACTATAAAGACCCCGATTTTGGGGTCGGGATATCACTACCGGCAGAACCGCTTATGCTCGGCGTACTGGTGGTTTTTATTCTCAAGATATTCTACGATGGCGGCTTTAACAGTAAGATCGTCAGGCACCCGCTTAGTATTGTTATTATTATCAACCTGATCTGGTTATTGATCACCACCATCACCAGTGAACTTCCGCTTGTATCGGCAAAATTCCTGATCGCCAGGCTATGGTTTATCGTTCCTTTCTATTTCATCGGGATACTTATATTCCGGGATGTTAAAAACATCAAGCGCTTTAACTGGCTTTATGTGCTCCCCCTGCTGGCAATCATCCTGTATACCCTGTTCAATCATGCAGGCTATGGCTTCGATAAGCCGCATAGTAATATGGTGATGAAGCCATTTTACAATGACCATACAGCCTATGGAGCTGTTATTGCCATGTTTGTCCCGTTTTTTATCGGTTTCTCACTGAGTAAGGATTACTCCAATTCACAGCGGCTTGGGGCCTTCATGGTGCTTTTCATGCTTATTGCCGGCCTCATCTTCTCATATAGCCGGGCAGCATGGATCAGTATGACCTTTGCACTGATGGTATACGGGGCCATTTACTTCAAGATCAAATTCAGGTGGGTAGTTATAGGGACGGCCTTTCTGGCAGCCTTGGTCTATATGTTTTCCTTTCAGTTTTTCGACAGGCTGGAAAGGAATAAACAAGACTCTTCTACCGACTTTGTGGAGCACATACAATCGATGTCAAACATTTCATCGGATGCCTCCAACCTCGAACGTATTAACCGTTGGAACTGCGCTATCAGGATGTTTGACGAGCGTCCCTATCTGGGTTGGGGACCCGGGACCTATCAGTTTGTCTACGCTCCATTCCAGCGTTCCAAGGAAAAGACTATTATCAGTACGAATGTGGGTGATATGGGGAATGCTCACAGCGAGTACCTGGGCCCGCTTGCAGAGTCGGGTATCCTGGGGATGCTCACCTTCCTTGCCATCGTTATTGCTGCCTCCATTACCGGTTTGAGGGTATATAAGCGGGGCGACAGCAAAGAGGTTAAGCTTATAAGCCTTGTGATCCTGCTTGGGCTGATGTCATATTTTGCCCACGGGCTTCTAAACAACTTCCTTGATACAGATAAGGCCTCAGTGCCATTCTGGGGTTTTCTCGGGATACTGGTTTCGCTGGATATTTATCATACCAGGAAGGCTGAAGAGGCAGATCAGGAGAAGAAAATAGAAAGCAATTAGGGACTCCGGCGGAACAAAGTTCGAACCAATTTCAAAAGTCGACAATATGACATCGTGCTATTAGCTGGCAGGTAGTATTAATATGCCAGGAGCTAAAGTGATGGGGGTCCTTCTCCCGCCAAAGGCGGGATCAGGATGACAATTTTTATCTATTGTCCTTATAGTTAATTCTGCCCAGCACACAGGCGAGCCCACGCTTCCATAACACAAGCTATAGCGTATGGGATATTTTTGTAATTTTATACAAACCAATAAGATCACGCGTTATAGCAGCGGCCGTTGCCGTAATTGCTAAGAAATAAAATATAGAGTATCCGTATGGTTCCGATAACTGCCTTCGTTTTAATAGTAATTGTTGGTTTCTTTTTGTTTCTACGAAAAGCCCATAATAAAGCTAGATGGATTACCCCTGGTGAACCTTTTCCATCACATTGGAGAATTATTTTAACAAGCCATGTCCCATTTTATAATTCATTATCTGAAGAAGAAAAAAACTGGTTTGAGTTCAAAGTTCAGGAATTTCTGTTGAATTGTAGAATTACTGGTATTGAAACAAGTGTTGATACGACAGATGAACTATTAGTTGCTTCGAGTGCAGTGATTCCAATTTTTGCGTTTAGAGATTGGAAATATTCAAATATCTACGAGGTCCTTTTATATCCATCAATGTTCAATGAAAAGTTTGAAACTAAGGGACCAGATCGGCATATTTCAGGCATGGTAGGCAGTGGTTATATGGAAGGAAAGATGATTTTATCCAAGCCAGCGTTGATACATGGATTCAAGAACGAATCAGACAAAAATAATACAGCTATTCATGAGTTTGTTCATTTGATAGATAAAACAGATGGATCAATAGATGGAGTACCTTCACTTTTATTAGAGAAACAATATACGATTCCATGGATAGATTTAATAAATAAGAAGATTGATGAAATATTTGAGAATAAGTCAGATATCAATCCATATGGAGGAACAAATCGAGGAGAATTCTTCTCTGTAGTAAGTGAATATTTTTTCGAGCGGCCAAAGCTATTAGAAAAAAAGCATCCTGAATTATATGCTTTGCTAGAGCAAATCTTTAATCAGGATATGGCTTCAAAGAGTCTAAAGAAAAAGAAAATGAGGATTGGCAGAAATAGTCCGTGTCCTTGTAACAGTGGTATTAAGTTTAAGAAATGTTGTGGACGGATACACTATAGTTAATATTATATTATCCGCTGATTCGGATCTCCCGATCTGTGCCCATAAACCGCTTGTCTCCTGACAAGCTACACATTTCATTATTTCAAAATTCGGCAAAACGACATCGTGCTATTAGCTGGCAGGTAGTATTAATATGTAATGAGCTAAAGTGAAGGCGATCCTTCCTCGCTCTGCTCCCGCCTGTGCTTAAGCTTCGGCGGCCGAAGCAGGATGACAATTTTTATCTACAGGCCTTGTAGTGACCCCGGAAAATCTTATAAATTCTTAACTTTTTCCCAGATCTCAGGTAATTTTTTAATGAGGACAAGTTCCTGCCAGGCTTTGCGTGCTTCTATGGCCGGACGGCCATAGTATGTTTTTCCTCCTTCGAGGGATTTGGTGGTACCGGCGGTGGCCAGCATAACAGTTCCTTCACCAATCACCAGATCTTTATCAACCACAACATAGGCCCAGAGGATCACATTGTCCTCGATCCTGGTAACACCTGCTATGGCAGCGAATGCCCCGATCAGGCAATATCTTCCGATCTGTGTATCATGGCCCACCTGTACGTGGTTGTCGAATTTAGTATAATCGCCTATCACGGTATCGCCGGTCACACCTTTATCGATGGTGGAATTGGCGCCAATCTCAACATGGTTTCCCAGTACCGCTCGCCCAACGGAGTTGAACTTCAGGGTTTCCCCTTGCCTTTTCTGGAAATAAAATCCGTCGGCACCTATCACTGAACCCGAATGGAGCACGACCTCGTCGCCCAGTATGCAATGGTCATACACAACAGCATTGGCATGGATGAGGCAATTCTTTCCGATCTTAACATTGTTGCCTATAAAGGCTCCGGGCTGTATCACCGTGCCCTCTCCGATCTCTGCACTGGGGCTGATCATGCCCGACGCAGCTTCGAATGGCCTGAAATGCTTCCCTACCCTGTTAAAATCTATAAAAGGGTCATCAGAAACGATGAGGCCTTTGCCTTCAGGACATTCAACATCCTTATTGATCAGGATAGTCGTTGCATTAGAATTCAAGGCCTTATCATAGTACTTGGGATGATCGACAAATGTCAGGTCACCAGCTTCAACCATATGAATTTCGTTCATGCCTTCTACGACATGCTCCGGATCACCAATATATTTGGCATCGAGAAAGCCTGCAAGTTCTTTCAGGCTGATTGGATGTGAAAATTTCATGCTTTAACTCTTTCTGAATAACTCCCTGATCGGGTATCCACCTTGATCAGGTCACCTGTATTGATGAACAATGGCACCTTAACATTGGCTCCGGTCTCCACGGTCGCATCTTTCATTACATTAGTGGCTGTATTGCCCCTTTCACCAGGCTCGGTATAAGTGATTTCGAGTATAACATAGGCCGGGAGCTCGCAGGCAAGGTATGATTCAGACTCAGTATGGTATGTGATCTCCACTTCCTGGCTTTCTTTCAGAAAATCCGGTGCTGAGATCAGCTCCTTACCAAGTGGGATCTGATCAAAGGTTTCCTGGTTCATGAAGTGATATGATTCACCGTCGTTATATAGATACTGATATGAACGTCTTTCTACACGCTGGACATTGATCTTAACTCCTGCGGTAAACGTATTGGGAATTACCCTCCCTGTCTTAACATTTTTCAGCTTTGTTCTTACAAAAGCTGGTCCTTTACCGGGTTTAACATGCTGAAATTCTACGATGGTGAACAAATCCCCGTTAAACTCTATTACCAATCCGTTTCTAAAATCTGATGTGCTAGCCATATGATATTTATTATTTTTTTAGTCCTGCTTTGGATATTTGCTGTACCCTTTCATGATTCCCCTTGTCGACCTTTGAATAAAGGCAAGGATCTCATCACGTTCCGGTGTAGCCGGCATGTCGGCTTCAATTATGTTTACTGCCTGGCTGACGTTTTGACCACGCAGGTATATCATCCTGTATATCTCCTGTATGTCATTGATCTGCTCAGCTGTAAATCCTCGTCTTCTCAAGCCGATGGAGTTCACACCCACGTATGAAAGTGGCTCCCTGGCCCCTTTTGTATAAGGAGGAACATCCTTACGCACCAGTGCCCCGCCTGAGATCATGGAGTGTTTTCCAATCTGTACAAACTGGTGTACGGCAGCGAGGCCGCCAACGATAGCAAAGTCGTCAATCGAAATATGCCCTGCAAGCGTTGCTGCATTGGCCAGGATCACATGGTTGCCGATCACACAATCATGGGCCACATGGACGTATGCCATCAAGAGGCAATTATTTCCCACGACGGTCTCATAATTAGCCTTGGTACCACGGTTGATGGTTACATACTCCCGTATGGTAGTATTGTCGCCTATTTTCACAATGGTTTCTTCACCATCGAATTTGAGGTCCTGCGGGATAGCAGAGATCACAGCACCCGGAAAGATGCGGCAGTTTTTGCCTATCCTGGCTCCTTCCATGATGGTTACATGAGAGCCGATCCAGGTACCTTCTTGAATCACCACATTTTTTTCGATGTTGACAAAAGGCTCGACCACCACATTGTTGGCCAGTTTAGCCTGTGGATGTACGTATGCTAAAGGTTGATTCATCAGATTGGGTTATTCGTTAGTTTCTTCTCTTTTCTTAATGGCCGCCATCATTTTGGCCTCCGTTACGACCTGTCCATTTACATATGCCTTGCCCTGCATAAGTGCAATACCGCGAGTTGCAGGTTTCAGGAGTTTATTATGGAATACTATGGTATCACCGGGGCGTACCACTTTTCTAAACTTTACGTCGTCAATTTTAAGGAAAAGGGTAATGTAATTTTCAGGATCCGGAACAGAATTCAGGATGAGGACCCCACCTGTCTGAGCCATAGCTTCCACCAGGATAACGCCGGGCATAACCGGATCTCCCGGGAAATGTCCCTGGAAGAAATATTCATTCATAGTCACATTCTTGACTCCTATGATATAATCCTCTCCCATTTCCATGATCTTATCGATAAAGAGGAATGGAGGACGATGTGGGAGGAACCCCTGAATGTCCATGATATCGAACAATGGTTCCTTCTCCAAGTCAATTGAAAATGATGCTTTCATCTTTTTCTTAGTATTGATATGATTTCTAATAAGTTTTCCTAATTCAACGTTTGCTGCATGGCCGGGCCTTCTGGCTATGATATGTGCCTTGAGAGGCTTACCCAGCAGGGCGAGATCACCGATCAGATCCAACAGCTTATGTCTTGCGGGTTCATTGCGATGATGCAACTCCAGGTTATTCAATATCCCGTCCTGCATCACATTTACCTTTGGTTTATCAAAAAGATCGGCGAGGCGATTGAGTTCATCCTGATCGATTACCCGATTCACAAAGACGATGGCATTGCTCAAATCGCCACCTTTTATGAGGTTGTTAGCCAGCAGGAACTCCAGTTCATGAAGGAACACAAAGGTCCTTGAATCAGCAATCTCCTCTTTAAAATCTTTTATGTCTTCAAGTACGGCATACTGTGTTCCCAGCACCCTGGTCTCGAAGTTGATCATCACAGATACCTTGAAAGTATCATTAGGGATAGCGATCAGCTCTACCTTATTCTCTTTATCGACAAACACGATGTTCTCTTCAATCTCGAGATATTCGCGTTCCGCATCCTGCTCTACACTACCGGCTTTCATGAGGGCTTCCATGAAATACTTCGAGCTGCCATCCATGATAGGCGGCTCACTCTGCGACATATCGATCATCAAGTTGTCAATGCCCATTCCGCGGACAGCTGCCAGCACATGCTCGCAGGTATTGATATCGGCATTATTCTGACGTAATGAAGTTCCCCTGGAAGTATCAATCACATTGGCAACATCTGCATCGATCACAGGCTGATCATCAAGGTCTACACGCCTGAATTTCAGTCCATGTCCCGCCGGGGCAGGATTAAAAGTCAGGGTAACCTGGTTTCCTGTGTGAAGTCCCGTTCCCTGTACCGATGTGGTCTTTATTATTGTACGTTGCTTTTCAGTCATATGCGGCTGTCGAGCGAATTTCTAAATTTTGGCAAAAGTAGTAAAAAATGCGATAGGTGCTTGCATTATAATGATGGATGAAACGGGATGGGAATTGCGAGCTTTTAGCTACGGGAGAGGGGAATCAATGTTTCACTGTTTCACGGTTTCACTGTTTCATTGTTTCACTGTTTTTTCATCCGCCGAAGCTCAGGCGAAGGAAGAGTATGCTAACGAATAAACAAACAAACGACTAAACGAATTGCCTACGGGCATTTATTACTGTAACTTTGTTGTTAACGGCCAATCCGTTCTAACTGAAAAACTTGTTGCTTATCATTAATGTGAATTGCAAAACATTATGAGAAAGATCATAATTTGCATAATTGTTTTTATAAACCTCGCCGGGAGCATATGCTCTCAGCAGGTTTATTTTAATAAACGGTATCAATTGAATGATCATCAGATTTTCAGTTCTGCACCAAGTGCGATTGAATCCGACGGAAAATACTATCTTACGGGTGCAACCGAAGATACTGTTAACCAAAGTTGGCGCTGGGTGTTTTTTATGCAATTATCGGATTCTGGATTTGTTGATAGGATCAACTATCTTGGAGATTATTCACATGACTACTACCCTGCATGGCCTGGATCTTTCCAAAAACAAGGATCCCGATTCGTATTTGCAGGGAATAAAATATACTACGGACCATACAATGAGGTTGGCGTGTTAGCTAAACTTAATAGCAATTTAGATACTATTTGGCTTAGGGAATATTATGGAGATCTGAACTTACCATTTGATAGCATACAACAAATTAACAACATAAGTATTTGTTCAGATGGTGGTATAATATGTACAGGTAGGCAATACACTTACCAGCAATCCAGCAAAATGCTTCTACTGCGTACGGATTCTACTGGAAGTCAACTTTGGAAAAGGTGTTATGGGATTACAGGTTTGAATAATGCTTACTCAGTAATCCAAACCACCGATGGCGGCTTTGCTATAGGAGGATTTTGGTATATACCGGGCAGTAGTGTGCACACCGGCGACCCCATCATTATTAAAACTGACAGTATGGGGAACCAGGAATGGCAAAAGAATATTGGCGGGCCATACCAGGATAATTCTGCAAACTTATGCCTGTCACCCGACGGAAGCATTATTGCCGGAACCATGTATGCTGATTCCCTGGCAGGTGATGTACCATATAGTCGCATACATATTGTTAAAATGGATAATACGGGCAACATTATTTGGGATAAAAAATATGACAGAAGTAATATAGTATATAATTACATGAGTCGTATAAATTGCCTTGATGATGGCAGCATTATTGCGTGCGGTTCAAAGCCTATAGAGCCACCCCGAACTTCCAGCTGGGCTATGAAAGTAAGCAGCGAAGGTGATAGTTTATGGTACAGGCATTATGACAATTTGCATGGTTATCAGAGTTTTAACTACTTATATGACATAATCCCTACTTCCGATAATGGCTTTTTGACCTGCGGCTATGTGTTTCCCATGCAGCCCGATACCGGTACCCAGGATGCCTGGGTTTTAAAACTCGACAGCATGGGCTGCGATACGCCTGGCTGCTTTACAGTGACTGTATTCGAGCAGCCCACCGACCACGCACCGCGCACCACACACCTGCAAATCTTTCCCAACCCGGCCGTCCACTACGTAAATATTCGATCTTCGATCTTTGGTCCTCGATCTTCGATCTTCATTTATGATTTATTCGGTCGCAAGCAAGATGAGATAATCATCCCCAAAGGACAAAACGAAACAAAACTGGATATCTCCGCCTATCCTCCAGGAGTGTATATTGCCGTACTAAAAAATGAAAAAGGGCTTGTAAGCAGGGGGAAGTTTGTGAAATCCGGTGACCGTTGACCGGAATGCTTACATGGCTAAATTGTTATTGTTAGTTGGCTTCATGTTGCTTTCGACTAAACAACTAAACGAATAAACAAAAACTCTCTACTCTCCTACCTTCTTTTCCAGTTCGTCAAGCCTGTCTACGATCTGCTGGAAGTTTTTAAAGTGGATGTACGACTTCATGTATTGCCTGAAGTTGATGGAAGGGGAACCCATGATGATTTCCCCGTCTTTTACGTTTGATGGAACACCGGCCTGTGCCTGGATCTTTACATTATCTCCAATCTTAATATGGCCTGCGAGACCTGCCTGACCACCGATCATACAGTTCTTGCCGATCTTGGTCGATCCTGAAATACCTGTCTGGGCAGCAATCACGGTATTTTCACCGATCTCCACATTATGGGCGATCTGTATGAGGTTATCCAGCTTTACGCCTTTCCTGATGATGGTTGAACCTATGGTAGCCCTGTCGATGGCGGTATTGGATCCCACCTCAACATTATCTTCTATGATCACATTCCCGGTCTGAGCAACTTTTACATATTCTCCCTTTTCATTCGGGGCGAAGCCAAAGCCGTCACTGCCGATGATCACTCCTGAATGTATGGTACACTCTTTCCCCAGTACAGTATCATGATAAAGCCTTGCACCGGCAAAAACAGTACTCCCGTCCCCTATCTTTGAATTATCGCCAACATAAGCATGGGGATACAGTTTAACCCCATCGCCAAGGACTGCATCTTTCCCGACAAAGGCAAACTCTCCTATATAAACACCCTCTCCTATCTGTGCACTTTCATCAATGTATGCCAGCTCGCTGATGCCTGATTTTTCCAGCTTCATCTTATTATACATTTCCAGTAAAGAGGCAATGGCCAGATAGGGATCTTCCACCCTGATCAGGGTAGCTTTGATCTCCTTCTCAGGTTTAAATTCATTCCCAACGATCCCAATATCGGCTCCCGTCGTATAAATAAAGGATGCATATTTGAGATTGGCCAGAAAACTGAATCCGCCCAGTGCTT
>Ga0164313_10000991_pt1 | contig 24375 bp, 21 predicted proteins | sample GuaBasSedimGuay4_FD_113735 | JGI IMG/M metagenome (GOLD analysis project Ga0164313, IMG submission 113735) | Subseafloor sediment microbial communities from Guaymas Basin, Gulf of California, Mexico - Guay4, Core 4569-4, 0-3 cm | ecosystem: Environmental > Aquatic > Marine > Hydrothermal vents... | reverse complement strand
GGCGCCTAGATCAAAAAAAGTGAGGGGACTGGTTATTCGGTCGAAGTGAAACTTATATATGATAATGGCTTCCACAATTATTTAATCATGGATTCAAAAATATTGATAACTTCAGTTGCTGCTTTTTCCCAGCTTAGCTCCTTAATGGCCAATTTGTTATTCTCAATCATTTTTTCTGCTAGTTTTTGATCCTCTAACAAAGAAAGTATAGCTCCGGCAAAGCCTTTAATGTCACCGTTATCAATTGTTAGTGCTGCGGTAAGTACTTCTGCGGCCCCAGATTGTTTAGATATAACCATAGGTAAGCTAGCATCAGCGGCTTCAATGGCTGACAATCCGAATGGTTCAGAAATTGAAGGCATGCAATAAACACTGGCGCTGTTGTAAGCTTCAATTAACCTTTCTCGTTCAACGAACCCCACAAAATGAAATCGATTACTAATCGCTTTGCTAGCCACAGATTCGAGCATCTGTCCCATCATGTCACCATCTCCAACAACTAAAAATTGTACATCATGGCGACTGCTCAAAATATTTTCAGCTATCTCAAGAAAAATATGTGGCCCCTTCTGATTGCTTAGCCTGCCAACAAAAAGCACTATGGGTTCGTCGAATATATTTTTTGACTTAATGGAGCCTACAGGAGCATAGCCATTATGCACGACGTGCACCTTCTCCGAATCACCGCCGTATTGGCTGGTTATAATATTCGCCGTATAGTTACTAACGGCTATAATTGCATCAGCTTCATTAATTGCTTTTTTTTCCAAATCATAAACCCAGGAATGGTGTTGAGAAGAAACCCGGTCCAAATCCAGTGAATGGATATGTAAAACAAGTGGCTTGTTAGATGACTTTTTTAGAGCCAATCCTGCTGCAAACGTAGTCCAATCATGAGCATAAATTATATCAAAATCAATCGTTTTTGATACTTCAACTACCTTATCGGTAAATGTTCGCCATTCCTCCTTTACCTCAGATAACTGGGTTGTTTCAACTTGATCTTCATTCTCTGCTTTAAAGTAAAAATATGGATTGAGTTTTGCCTGTACATTAATATGAATCAAATCTTGAACCAAGTTCGAATCAGAAAATTTTTGGGTGTTAACATCCTCAATAATTTTTGTGCTTAAAGTTTTATTAAGATAGGATTCTGCTTCACCCGGCTGGACAACGGTAAGACTTACATGCCTGGATAAATTCTCGCCCAGGTTAAATGCAGCCTCTCCTAATCCACTATTTGCTTCATTGGGAGTACCCGGACCAATCATCAAAATACGCATTTTTGGCATGCTTGTTTATGGTTTAAATATTTAAGTTTCCTGCTGAAAGCAAAATATAAGTTACAGCCAATTAATGAACAAAAATAACAACAAGAAATTCAAATTACTGTTATGAAGGAAAACTAACTTAGTATCATTTCTTTGAAGTTTTTAGATATTTCCAGGATGAACCCTTCTTCTACCTCAGCAATTTTGTCGGCATAGTTCTCGCCGTCAATCATAACCATAGTTGGCTTAGGAAATCCATGAAAAACGGCGCGATAAGTATGATAACAACCATCGTAATCGCCATCAACATGCTGAAGAATCAGGTGTGCAGATGCAGATTTTTTGCTCGTCAGCCTTCGCAAGGCATATTCCCCTCTACGATACTCATACCCATCGCCAGCATCTTCATACAGTTCTGATATGTCTTCACCTGTTCCCAGGTAAATATCAAGCGTCAGCTGATCGAATTCAAACTCATCAGTATATTGCATTATTGGTTGTCTGGGTATTATAGCACCGGCCTTAATAAATAATGGAATTTGCTCCAATGGTGTTGTTACTTCTATCTCTTGCTTACCTTCAAATAATTGATCTGTCCAGTAATTATACCATTGCCCTGCCGGTAAGTATACTTTACTTGTCTCAGCACCTGCTTCAGAAACCGGCGAGATCAGAATATGATCACCAAGCATAAATTCATCCTCTCTTTTTACTGCTTCATCATCATCTTGGGCAATCAAGCTCATTGATCGAAGCATTGGTGTTCCTTTTGTTGAATACTGCCAAAAGGTTGAGTAGATATAGGGCATTATTTCATAGCGCATCTCAATAGATCTGCGGATGATGTTGGTATACATCTCATCAAATACCCATGGCTCTTTATCACCATGATCGCCGGAAGAGTGTGTTCTGAAGAATGGGTGAAAAACCGCCATTTGCATCCAGCGAGTATATAACTCGCCATCTGGCGAACCAATAAAGCCACCAACATCAGAGCCGGCAAATGAAATCCCGGAGGAACTTAATCGCTGGCATTGGATATTGGCAAGTTTGAGATGTTCCCATGATGAAACATTATCACCAGTCCACACCGAAGCATATTTCTGAATACCCGCATAAGCCGATCGCGTTATGGTAAAGGCCCTTTTGTTCTTAAGAAACATCTTCATGCCATTATTAGTAGCCTGAGCCATTAGTGAGCCATAAACATTATGTGCTTTCCGGTGAGTTGATGAATGGCCATCAAAATCATGCCGGACGTCTAATGGGAAGGTTCCTCTTTCAAATTCTGCCGGTTCGTTCATATCATTCCAAACACCAGCAATCCCATCATCTATTAAACCTTCAAATAACGTTGACCACCATTCCCGAGCCCTGGGATTAGTAAAATCCGGAAAATGACATTCACCTGGCCAAACATTACCCTTTAATAATGGTCCGTCGCCACGAGTACAGAAATAGGCATTTTCTACTCCTTGCTTATAAACAAAATATGATTTGTCAACTTTAATTCCAGGATCAATAATTACAATTGATTTAAAGCCTTGATCACGGAGCTCACTTACCATCTTTTGTGGATCAGGAAATCTGTCATTATCCCAGGTAAAACACCTGAAACCGTCCATATAGTCAATATCAAGATGAATAACGTCACACGGAATCTTACGCTCCCTAAACTCTTTTGCAAGGTTTCTGACGGTTGATTCGGGAAAATAGCTCCATTTGCTCTGATGGTAGCCTAATGACCATTTAGGTGGCATGTCCGGTCTTCCGGTAAGATCAGTATAGCGCTGACAAACGTCGAGCAGCTTTGGTCCATTAATAAAATAATATCGCATTTCCCCTCCCTGAGCCCAAAAACTGGCAACATTATTTCTTTCCTGTCCAAAATCAAAAAACGATCTAAAGGTATTATCCATGAACACCCCATACCCTTTATTATTACTAAGGCCTAAATAAAATGGGATATTCTTATAAACAGGATCAGTATCATTGCCATAGCCATAGCAATCAGTACCCCATAATTCCCTTCTGGTACCTTTTAAGTTTAGTGATCCGGTTTTATCTCCTAGACCAAAGAATTTATCATCCTTGCCTAGTTTTTTTGTAGAGATTACAACATTACCACCAAATGTTTTTTCTTCCTGCCAATGATAGCCTTTTTCATCCTCCAGCAATACATTGTCATCTGCATCAAAAATTTTAATTTTTAAATTCTCTTTGTAAACATAGCATTTGAGTCTTTCAGTTCTAATAGCAAAGTAACTGCTACGAGCTTTAAATTCAGAAACTATTGACTCAGGCTCATAGTCATTAACGGCATAGGAAAAATCATCATCGAAATAGCCAAAATTACCATAGCGAAACTTTAAGATATCATGACTTAGTATACTTACTTCAAGCGAACTTTGCTCCGCATGGAAATAGTATTTATTGCCAATTTTTTCCCAATCTTCACACAATCCGGGAAATATGTCGTCATCGTTCTTCTTCTCAAATTTCTCAATATAATTGCCACTAAAGTCTACCTCTTCTTCCATAGTATACTGCTAATAGCCGGAGCCTGATTTATGGTTGTTAAAAACAAGCGGCAATATTAGCTCAATCGTGTTTCATGTTCACTATCTATTTAAAATTTAATAACTATAGTGTATGATTTGAGATAATATGATTTAGTAGCGAATTAGTCTCTATTTTTTTAATTTTTTGACAAAATATTGACTATCATTAAAAGAATCAAATGGCATATAATATTTAACTGGTAATCCTGGTAAAACACTCTACACATTATGACTAAAAAAGCCAGCGGAAAGTTCAAAAACGCAATACTTACTGAAACGGCCTGGGAAGTTTGTAATCAGGTGGGTGGTATATATACGGTTATACGCTCGAAAGTTCCGGTGATGATAGACAAATGGGGAGAGAATTATTTATTACTAGGTCCCTATATGCACGATGAGGCAGCTTCTGATTTTGAACCGGCTGATACTGACAGCAGTCCGATTGGCCAGGCAGTAGAGAAGCTAAGAGAAATGGGCCTTGAAATTCATTATGGCCGTTGGCTTGTTTCCGGCAGACCAAAAACAGTACTTTTCAACCCGAGTTCGATAATGAATGATTTAGGGAACATAAAGTATTTTTTTAACCAGAATCATCACATAGATTTTAGCGAGCATAATCCACTTATGGATCAAGTTCTTGCATTTGGTCAAATGGTAAAACTCTTTTTATCTGAGCTGGCCAGGGTGTGTCTTGATTCCAACCAACAAGTTATTTCCCATTTCCACGAATGGATGGCTGGTACTGCGATACCGGATTTACGCCGGGAACAAATACCGGTAAAAATTGTATTTACAACTCATGCTACGATGCTTGGCAGATATCTGGCGATGAACGACCCTTTCTATTATGATCATCTGCCATATGTAAACTGGGAGCAGGAAGCCAAAAATTTCAATATTGCCAGTGTTGTTCGTCTTGAACGAACCTGTGCCCACGGCGCTCATGTATTTACCACAGTAAGCGATGTTACCGGCAAAGAATGTGTTCATTTATTAGGCAGGGGCCCGGACCAGATATTGCCAAATGGATTAAATATCGAGCGGTTTAGCGTAATTCATGAGGTACAGAATCTTCATCAGAAAAATAAAGGGTTGATTCAGAATTTCGTCATGGGGCACTTCTTTCAGTCTTATTCATTTGATCTTGATAAAACCTTATTTTTTTTCACCTCGGGCAGATTTGAATATAGAAATAAAGGCTATGACTTAACCCTGGAAGCATTAGCTCGATTAAATGGTAAAATGATAGAAGCTAATTCTGACATGACAATCGTAATGTTTATTGTTACCCGTCAATCAGTACATTCGATTAACCCGCAAGTACTTAACTCTCGGGCTATGATGGAGGAGATAGACCGTAATTGCGATGCCATCTTAGGTAAAGTAAAAGAACGCCTGTTTCATCATGCTGCTAATAATCAAGAAGATCATAGACTACCACCACTTAATGATATGGTAGACGATTACTGGCGCTTAAGATACAGGAGGACAATCCAATCATGGAAATCCGAAAATCTACCAAATGTTGTAACCCATAATCTTATCGATGATAGCAATGATGAGGTCCTGCAATTTCTTCGCCGTGCCGATTTAGTAAATAAGGCAGAGGACAAGGTTAAATTTGTCTATCACCCTGATTTTATTTCTACCAGCAACCCATTGTTTAGGATGGAATACGGTGATTTTGTACGGGGGTGTCATATGGGTATTTTTCCAAGTTATTATGAGCCCTGGGGATACACGCCTGTGGAATGCCTGGCAAGCGGTGTGCCAGCCGTAACATCTGATTTAGCAGGCTTTGGCGACTACGCAAAAAACGTTAACATCGGAGATGAGGCACACGGGCTTTATTTACTGGAGCGAGCTACCAAAGATTTTGATGCCTCCGCCGGCGAATTGGCTGACATGCTATTCAGGTTCGTAGAATCTTCACGTAAAGAGCGTATTTTAATGAGAAATAAGTCAGAAGATTTATCAGAGTGCTTCGACTGGAAGAACCTGTATGCGAACTATGAAAAAGCTTATAAGATGGCAATAGATGGGCTTGCTATTGCAAAAGACTAATTACTTTTATTTGTAATTACACTATTCGCAATTATTGGCCATTTTTATTATATTATTCGCAATTAAATTAACAAATACTGATTATTTGATAATTATTGCTTCGAAAAGTTATGGCTTCTCCTTCAACACTACCCATCATTAATTGTGCTAATGGTGCCAATGGTGATATAACCAGCACTTCTTCACCGTCAACTGCTAATTGGCCAAGGCTGATAGACAGATGGATCCACTCTCTATCCGTTTTGATTAAACTACCAATATCAATCTTCTTCGAAACGCTTTCAGGTAATGCCCCAAGTGTTGCCAGGGAATTCTTAAAACCCAGGGCCTGGGCATAGAGCTTTTCTTTTTCAAGGTTAGCCATTTCCCGGCCAGTCTCATATTTATCACCAGCTGAGCTTTTGGTGTCTTCGGCAATTGCCGCTGACAAATGTTTGAGTTCATCATTTACCACCAATAATTTCTGTTGAAAAATATCGATGCAATGCTCAATGATCTTTTCCTTTAACTTACTACAGTTCATAATAATTTATCTACCACAAAATTACTTTTCGATCACGATAAAACAAACCGGTGATATTGAAGTTATACTTGCTTGTACATACAACTATAATAAAGAATCACTTTAGCCTAAAGCCTGCGAAGCGTTAAAGTTGTTGGAGATTAAAGTCTCTCCTTCTTTCTTGCCTAATATGGTAGAATATCGCCTATGCAATTTTCGCCACGCTTGTCTGATCTGTTCATCTAAGTCTATACTTGCCTGCTTTGGAAAAATTTTTGTGTATTTACCAATTTGGTCACGAACCAAGAAATTGCGATAAACCATTTTTTCAATATGACGAGTTACTGTAGATTGAGCCAGTTGCAATTTCTCGCTAATCTCTTTTGGTTGAATACCAGGTTTTTCATTTACTATCATCAGTAGAAACGCATGGGTTGAAGCTAAACCTATAACTGAAAACTCTTCATCAGCAATTTTTGTCATTACCCGTGCTAAGGCATTAGAAGTAAAATAAAGACATTCACAGTATTTTGAGTCACAGTTTTTCATTATTAAAAGGATTTTATATTTGTATGTACAAGCAAATATAAACCCTATCTTAATCATACTATTATTACCGTTCTCCAAATTATTTATTCATCTTTAATTTTAAACAATCACTCGAGTACCATGCTAAAATCATACGCCCCACTACTAATTTTCTTAACTATCGCTTGTCAACAACCAAATGAAATCCATGAAGAAGCTGTTCCATTTATTCCAGAGTTAGTGGACGGTAGATATAATGTTGCCTTCCTTATTATGGACGGAACCTTTAACACTGAATTTACGGCCCCCTTTGATATTTTTCAGCACACAATTTATCGTGAAGGCATAAAGTCGATGAATGTTTTCACAGTCGCCGCTTCTTTAGACGCGATTACCACCTTCGAAGGTGTTCGTATCCTCCCCGACTTTAGCTACCTGGATAAAAGTCTACCTAAAATCGACATCCTTGTGGTGCCTAGTGCCGAACATCATCTTGATACTGATTTAGAAAATGAGGAGCTAATCAGCTTTGTTAAAAACACTGCCGATAATGCGCTGTATGTTACTTCACATTGTGATGGGGCATTTGTCCTGGCAAAAAGCGGTATCCTGGATGATATAGAATCAACTACTTTTCCTGGCGACATAGACAAGTACAAAGCTACTTTCCCAAATTTAACAGTGCATAAGGATGTGTTTTTTGTCCATGACGGCAGATTTATTACTTCTGCGGGTGGCGCTCGCTCCTTCGAGGCAGCTTTATATCTCACCGAAGTGCTGTATGGCAAAGAAATAGCTCAAAGCATTGCCGGTGGGCTGGTGATCGACTGGGATCTGGAAACTGTGCCGCACATTATCATAGAATAATTACTTTCTTATGTGACCAATGGTGTTTAATAAAACATCAATTCATTATATTTTTGTTACATCAAACCTGAAGTAGAAAGAATGAGTCAATTAGAAGAATATTTCGCAAAGTACCGGAGCAATATAATAGGTGTAGAGCAAACATTTGACAGCCCCTATGGCGAGAAAAAAATTCTATACGCCGACTGGACTGCAAGTGGCAGGTTATATGAGCCCATTGAAAGGAAACTACAAGAAGACTTTTATCCACTTGTAGGAAACACCCATACGGAGACTAATATTACCGGGTCTTCTATGACACTGGCTTATCATAATGCCCTACATATTATAAAAAAACATGTAAACGCAGGTCCTGGCGATCTTATAATTTCTACCGGTTCCGGCATGACAGGAGTTGTAAATAAGTTTCAAAGAATACTTGGACTGAAAGTATATGAGAAACATAGAAAATTTATAGATATTCCTGTGGAAGAAAGGCCAATGGTTTTCATAACCCACATGGAGCATCACTCTAATCAAACTACATGGTTAGAAACTATTGCCGATGTTGAGATAATTAATGCTGATGAAAATGGCCAGGTGGACTTGAAACATTTCCAGGCCTTGCTCGAGCAGTATAAATATCGTAAGGTAAAATATGCAGCGGTAACTTCCTGCTCGAATGTGACAGGCTTAATTACTCCCTATTTTGAGATAGCAGAACTTATTCATGCTGCCGGAGGACATATTTTTGTAGATTTTGCCTGTTCAGCGCCATATATTGACATTAATATGCACCCGGAAAAAGAAGAACAACGTCTGGATGCGATATATTTTTCTCCTCATAAATTCCTTGGCGGCCCGGGCACAACCGGAGTCTTAATATTCTGTAAATCGCTATACAATAACGAAATACCTGATAATCCGGGTGGTGGAACAGTTGATTGGACTAACCCGTGGGGCAAGCATAAATACCTCGATGATATTGAAATGCGCGAAGATGGTGGCACTCCATCCTTTCTACAAACCATAAAGTCTGCTCTTTGTATAAAGCTTAAAGAAGAAATAGGTACTGATAACATGATCGCCAGAGAAGAGGAGCAATTGGCTGTGCTTTGGAAAGGCATGTATGAAATTCCGAATCTTCATCTGCTTGCCAGTAACCAATCTGACCGGCTGGGTGTATTATCATTCTATATTGAAGACTTGCACTATAACCTGGGCGTTCGAATACTTAACGACCGCTTTGGCATTCAGGTACGTGGCGGTTGTTCATGTGCCGGTACTTATGGACACTACCTACTGCATGTAGATCATGAAACATCTGACCAGATTACGGAGGCGATTTCACATGGTGATCTATCTGCCAAGCCAGGCTGGATCCGTATGTCGATACACCCTACAATGAGTGATAGTGAAATAGACTATTTGCTTGCAGCTGTTAAGGAGCTGGCTGAGAAATTTCCGGAATGGGCTGAAGACTACGAGTATAGTGCAAAAACTAATGAGTACGCCTTTAAAAAAGCCTCTGTAGCTACTGACTTACAAAAAAAGATTAACAGTCTATTCGAAACACCTTTGGTATAAAGTCCGCTTACAATTAAGCTTTAGCCATTATAAAGCCTAGCCATACAAGAGCGACACTAAGAATTAAACTGAGGCTTGTATACCAAAATAATTGGCTGTAATTGCCGTCTTTAATTAGTTGCAAATTATCAAAGGCGAATGTAGAGAAGGTAGTGAAGCTACCACAAAAGCCAATCGCCAGAAATAGCCGCCACTCTTGAGTCATCCAATCATACCGGTTTGCAAGGCCGAAGATTACACCGATTGCAAGGCTTCCAATAAGGTTGATGGCAAATGTTCCTAGAGGAAATACTGTAATAAACCTATGTACAACAGCATTTTGCAATAAATAGCGAGAAATGCTGCCAGCAAATCCCCCTAACCCTACAATAAGTACTTCTTTCATAGCCACAGATTAAAGCCAACTCTTCACAAGAGTAATTATTTCTTTCGCTTTTGGGCTACTTTTTTCTTTAAATAATTTACCGCTTCCTGGTATTGCGAGTTTTCCTGGATGCTCATTTTTATTGTTCTCGTAGGAAAGACAATCTCCAATTGCTTAAAAACACCTGTTTTGGTTTGAATTATAGTCTCTTCCCAATATTCCATTTCATTTAATGGTGCTCTTATTGTTCTAAAACGTAGTGGGTACCAAACCTGAATTTTATTATTGCCAACGGAGATTATTTTATAATTAAACATTTGCCTCAACATAAGTATATGGGCAATAAGCAAAAACACGGTAGCCATCAGGTAATTGAAGAACCAGGTGCTGCCTTGAGATATGAGCATAAAATTATAGCCTCCTAATCCAAAACATATAATAACAAACACACCTATTGCAAATATGGCTTTAGACTTTGGTTTAGATACAATCATGAAATAGCAGGTAATTTTTGTTTTACAAAGTCTTCTAATTGAGGGAAAAAGTCGCTGAACTCTTTTTCAAATTCATCATAATAGAGCTCTAATTCTTCTACACCGTGTTCCATGTGAGATTCAAACTTAGCACGGCTCGCCATTCCCTTTAAAACCCTTCCTATACCTTCCAGGTGTGCATAATTTAGCAGCCAATTCTGGGGGATCATGTATTTGAGCATATAGTTTATTCTCTCCGGCAATATCGACGTATTGTTTTCGAGATTTAAATAAAGCCAATCGGTAAATTCCACCAATGGCACATCAGAATAGGTAAGCCAATTTTTAGCCAGGAAATGGTCGTAATAGATATCTATTAACACTCCTGAATAGTGGCCATAACGTTTGTGAAGTTTAGCTCTGCTTGCCCTATGTAGAGGATGGTTATCAGTATACTCATCTATAAATCGGTGAAGTATGATCCCCCTTCTAATACCGTCTGAGTAGTCATTCATGCCTTTCCCTTTTACTGCGTCAGCAATAAAATTTCCTATCAGAATTCCTTCATCCTTCCCAGACAAATATGCATGTGCCAGATAATTCACTTATCAAAAACAATTTAAATACCAAAAGAAAAAACTCCTCCCTTACAATTTAAGAGCGAATAAAGTTAAATAGAGCTCTAAACCTGGTAATTCCAGTTGAATTTATCTTCTGTCTTACCCGTCTTAATATTATTCAAAGCCTCTAACACTTTTGCTGAAAACTGCGTCTTAGTCATATCCAAATTATAATCATTGTCCTGATAACCTATGAGCTCAATATTTGCTATAGTTGCCGCTGTACCAACACCAAAAGCTTCTTGTAGCTCACCATTTTCAATAGCGCTAATTAATTCTTTAACGGCAAATGGTCTAACTTCTACTTTCATCCCCCAATCCTTGGCTAGTTCCAGCACACTGTCTCTGGTAATACCATTTAGAATGGTGTCACCTACAGGAGCAGTAATGAGCGTATCATTAACAACAAACATTATGTTCATAGTGCCTGACTCCTCAATAAACTCATGCGTCTGACCATCCGTCCATATTAGTTGATCATAACCATCTTTCTGAGCCAGGGATGCAGGATATAATGAAGCAGCATAATTACCGGCTGTTTTTGCAAAACCGGTACCACCCTTAACTGCTCGGGTGTAATGCTCTTCGATTCTAACTTTAACCGGTTTCGAATAATAGGCACCCACAGGACAGGTTATAATCATAAACCGATAGGTGTCTGATGTACGTATCCCTATATATTCGTCTGTGGCGAACATAAAAGGTCGTACGTAAAGCGATGTGCCCTCTAACTCCGGCACCCAGCTTTTATCAAGGTTGATAAGCTCGCGCATACCATCCATAAATAGCTCTTCAGGTATTTCCGGCATCATCAACCTTTCTGCCGAGATATTCATACGCTTGTAATTCATTTCAGGCCTAAAAATCAAGACTTCTTTATTCTCATTTTTATACGCCTTTAAGCCTTCAAATATTGATTGCCCATAGTGTATTGCCGGATTGGCAGGGCTAAGGCTTATATTTTGATAAGGCACTATCTTAAAATCTTTCCATTCTTTGCCATCATAATCGGCTATAAACATGTGGTCGGAATACTGTTTGGCAAAATCGATATGATGAAAATCCATCTCCGAAACCCTTGATTCCTCCACTCTGCTAATCTTAATATCTAACGTATTTACCATGATTTATCATGCTTTAATTGGGATACAAATTTACAAAAAATCGCTATTGAAAACTAATTTTCGGGCTTCCATGGAAGCTCTTTAGCACCAAGTTTATGGGCTATTTCCCTGCTCAGAACAAACAGGAAATCTGATAATCTGTTCAGGTAAACTATTATATTAGGGTTTACCTCTCTTTCTTGATTTAGGGCAATTACCAGGCGCTCTGCCCTCCGACACACAACACGACCTAAATGACAAAATGAAACATTCTGATGTCCTCCGGGTAAGATAAATGACGTAAGTGCAGGAAGTTCTTGTTCCATACTGTCTATTGCTTCTTCAAGGATAACAACTTTATCGGGATGGATAATTGGCAACTTAATATCATTCTTTTCAGGGTCGGCAGCCAGATGTGATCCAAAAGTGAATAGCTGATTTTGAATTTGCTCCAGTATAGCAATGTTCATTTCATCATCGATGCTATCCCTGATCAAGCCGATATGAACATTTAGTTCATCGATAGTACCATAGGTTTCTATTCTTAGAGAGGCTTTTGAGACCCTTTTGCCTCCCCATAAGGATGTAGACCCCTTATCTCCCCCTTTGGTATATATTTTCATTAAACTACTTATTTATGAAAAGGATGTTGAATGAATAGCTGCCCGAACATTCTTATTAACTTCATCAGTCTCAACCAGTCCATCTCGCAGACGTATAATCCTGTGCGAGTAGTGGGCAATATCATCTTCGTGCGTTACCATAATAATGGTATTACCGCCATCATGTAATTTTTGGAATAAGTCCATTATATCATAAGATGTTTTGGAATCTAAGTTACCTGTAGGTTCATCAGCTAAAATAATACTAGGATTATTTACTAATGCCCGTGCAATTGCCACACGCTGGCGCTGTCCTCCGGAGAGCTCATTTGATTTATGTTTTGCCCGATCTCCGAGGCCAACATTTTCAAGAGCCTCCATTGCTCTTTCTTCTCTCTCATACTTTCCGTATCCTGCATAAATTAGAGGCAGGGCAACATTATCCAATGATGATGCTCTAGGCAGCAAATTAAATGTTTGAAATACAAAACCAATTTCTTTATTACGGATCTCCGCTAACTCATTTTCGGAAAGGTGACTCACATCCTGATTATTAAGAACATAGGTTCCGCTAGATGGAGTATCCAGGCAGCCAATGATATTCATTAAAGTTGATTTTCCTGAACCAGATGGCCCCATAAAAGCAACATACTCTCCCTTATCGATAGAAATAGAGATAGATTGAAGCGCGTGTACAACCTCAGTCCCCATTTTATAATTCCTGGCAATTTCGGTTGTTTCTATCATTTTAGACATTGGCTGGGTGTTTTTAGTATTACTTTGAGTTTGACACAATTATATGACTATTCTTGCCCACATTTTGTTACAAATCAAAGAATAAATTCTCTTTAATAACAATACATTTTTTTTAACGGCAGATCAATCAATAGGTTCTGATTCTTCCATAAAACTTAGCTCCTCTAATTTCTTATCATACTCATACTTTAAAATCATATAAGCCTGACTTGAAAACCTTTCTCGAAACTCAGACATTGCATTTTCAGCAAACTGGTCAAGGCCAACATCCAGAGCCTTAAGAATATATGCCTTCATAAGCCGTCGGGACTCGGGGTTTTTCTGTACTGCGCTGGCCAGAAAAGAATAGCTTCGGAAGGGATGGTTATCTGCCGCAAAATAGTTGGCACCAATTAATATTGCATCGATAAAAAATGGATTGTCCTGTGCCATTTGTAGATAGGAAGTGCTATCCAGAGTCATCCCCGCCAAATGATTCAAGGTGCTCTCAAGTATGTACTCGCTATCATCAAAGCTGAACAGGGAATCAAATTCTACCAACAGCTTTTGTGCATTCTCACTTTCAGGATGAATCAAGGTGTATAATATTGAATACTGTCTATACTGCGTCTTGTTAAGAGATAAACCTTCAATATCAGAAAGCATCAGGGCTGCTCCTGTCTGGTTCTCAAACTTATGATAAAAGCCAGCCAGATCAAGTGCCAGGTCTATTCTAAGCTCAGGGTTATCTATACTCTTGAGTATCTCATTTTCCTCCGATTCATCAATAAAAAACCTACTGTACCTCGCATAGATATACTTTTTCTGGTCAGAGGACAAATCTGCTTCTTCGCTATAAATTGTTGTCAGGATATCGCTGGCAATAGCAGATAGAAACTCATCATCATAATTAACTGCCTCCTGCCAGAAAGTAAAAGCCTTCTCAGGGTTGCCGTTTTCCAGGTAAGAGACAGCCAGCTCTAATGAATTCTGACCATTATTCAAATCCAGAAATATATCCGCAGCCTGTTCGTAGGAGCCAAGTTCTAAATACATTTTACCCAACTCCATTTTTGACCGCCCTGACCATTGGCTAGAATTAAAAACCAAATTCTCTAATCCTTCAATTGCAGCTGCCATATTCCCGGCATTATATGAAGCCATAGACCAACTATACAGTAGCTGGTGTTGATAATCCTCATCAGAAGTACTATCGATAGTTGCTTTAGCTGTATTGAGTGAGCCGTCAACTACCTGAGGCATATTAGTTAGCAGCCAATTATTAAGCAGTACCATATCAAACATATGGTTTGCAGTGGTCATTTTTGGCATATTGTTGATATAACCAAAGGCCGAAGCATTAGCTTTCCCTGCTCTATCCAGATTCTTGAACAAAGCAACAGAATCCTTACCAAAAGGGATGCTATGTCTGGCGTTATGTGCCAGAAGGTTATTTTTCACTTGCTGATTATCCGTGCCTGCCAACTCATAATAGTAAGATGCTGAGTCTGCCACCTTTACTTTATCAAATTGTAAAGCAAGGTTATTGTATAAGTGATCATTGCCATCAAGAAGCTCAGCACCCTCTTGCAAGGTAAAAAGAGCATTATAATACTCTCGTTGTAAATTTTCCAGGTTGGCCTTATTCATCACCGTCTGGCTAGTAGGTCTCTGCTCCATTGCTAAGCCAAAATATTTTATGGCCAGTTTAGGTTTTTCACTGGCATTTAACATACCAAGTGAATAATTAGACTTGTGATTATGATAGGCATAGGAATCACCATATGAATAATAGGCATCAGCAACGTCGATATAACCATTTGCCAGCGCCATATCTGCTTTAGCATTATTATAGCCTCCTAAACTATACCACACCGGATAATCGAATCCTCTAACTGCAAACAGCCCGACCATTATTAGCAAACCCAGAAGACGATAAGTAAGGTAGGGCAAGTTTTGTGGATTATAGAGTATTTTTCTTATGTCGTGGCCTTTCTCTATTAATGGAATAAAATTGTAGAGAATGTATAAAAGGAAGGCTATACCAATAGCCAGGTGAGCATAAATAATGACATCTGCCATTACTCTTAGGGGTGCATCATTAAGTGCCAGCATATAAAAGACTAATGTTGCCATACTTATAATGGCTATGATCATATAAAGTATAGGCCATATTGGTTTACGATCCGATGCACCCTCATAAAGTGAGGCTCTTGAGTAGCTTCCCCAGATACCCAAAGTCGCCGAAATAAGTAACAAGGCAAAAGGGTTAAAAGAGATAAGCTGCCAATCTATATAGTGCGCCGAATACAGATACGCCATCAGGATGTTGGCAATATATATTATAGTTATAATAAGGAAATGCCGCATTTTTGTTGAATCGGCTATACCTTCAGTCCCGGTAATTAAGTTAATAAAAAGGGCAACTATTTCATGCGCCACGGAAAGTATAAAAAGTATCACAAGGATATGTGGTGCCAGTATTCCATAGTTAATAATAGTAGTAAATGGCAGCTCGGTTTCAGCAAAATAGTAAATGGCTACACCAACAAAAACAAGCGCAGCAGCCATAACCCATAACCTCTTTATTATTCCACTATTCGTGCTAAAGGCATGCAAATAGTAACTTGGAGTAAGCAAGACTATGAAGATTAGTATAAGCACTTTCGTATCTGACCAGCCAAATAATTTAACTACGCCAATATCAAATAAGACAAGGAATAAGAGCATGCCGCCCATAGCAACCAGGTACCATACTCTTTTAAACATGGTTACCAAACTCAAATACAAGAGTATTCCTGCTACAATCAGCGCTAATAGCACCTGGGAAGCAAAAGTAGTATTTGGCATACCTGTACCAACATACATTTCAGATAACACTTTTTTGTCGGCAGTGAAAGAAAAACTAAATGGCCCTTTCGAGAAGATGCCATAGTCTATGGTGTAAGAAGATTCCTGGGTTATCACATCCCAGCCAAGCAGAGATTCTGGCCCAATAATCTGTAAATACAGAATAGATGAAGCCATTCCAAGAAAAATAATAAGCAAGAACCAAAATAAAATCCTGTAAGGCCTGTCCCAACTTTGCCAATAAATAAGTTTACTCATTCTCCTTGTTAATTACTTTTGGCACAACAAAATATTTGTCTGATTTAACTTTGGCATTTTTAAGAGCATCTTCTGTTGAGAGGTTCTGATTGTCTTCATCATTTCTAACCCGATTATTTTCTCCTGTCATGTGGGTTATCGGATCAACAGTGGATGTATCAATTTCATCAAGTTTCTCCACCCACTCTAAAATAGCTGTCATATCCTGTTTCAACTTCTCACGCTCATTATCATCAATCTTAATGCTCGCCAATTTGGCTATTTTGTCAAGGGTATCGTTATCTATTTTCATAATTAAACTCCTTTTAGCCTTGGTTTAGGTGTTTCTTGTTAAAGGCTAATAATTCTTCCTCAATAATATTGAAAGCCCTATCTCTTAGTGCGGCAATGTCAGCATCATTTAAGTTAGATGTATCTATTGCTTCATGAACCACAATGTTAAGCTTATTAGTTCTAAGCAGAAATTTTCCATCATCAGGAAATAGTCGCCAGTTATTGAGAAAGGTTACAGGAACTATAGGTACACCCATTTTTATAGCCGTACGAAAGGCGCCATCTTTATACTTAACTTGCCTGGGTGGTTCAGCAGAACGTATTCCTCCCTCCGGAAAAATAAATAGTGATTTCCCACTCTTTATCGCCTCAATATTTTTTTCAATCACCTTGGCCCTATCGCGCATACTATCACGATTAACAGTTATATGAAGAGAGGTAAAGAAATAGCCAAATAAAGGCGCCTTTGCTATAGATTGCTTTCCGACAAAGCAGGCATCATTGGCAATACGTGGAAAGGCTGCAATATCTACAAAAGAAAAATGGTTGGCCACATAAATACATGGTTTATCCCATTTTTCATCATTATAATCTTTGATTTTCATAAATATCCCAATCAAAGGGAAATATATTATCGCCCATGCCTGAGTTATTTTATAAGCATACTTGTTCCAGCTGTCCTTCTGGGCAAACAGAACTAAAAATGGAAAAACTACCATGAAGGTAATTGTAAAAATTATGACCGAATAAATAGTGTGCAGCCACCTAAAAATTATCATACACCGGTTATTAAAGTGCCAAAAATAAGATACTGGCTTTAAAGATAAAATTTGCGAGCTATACATTCATGGAATATAATGCAGAATCGCTGATTAGGTACAGTTCTGATATAGATACCAGTATATTACGTTTGGAAAGCAGTTGAGATCCCGGATTCTTAATTAAAACACCACTACTGTTTTTCCTGGCTTGCCGGTATCTTCCATTTGCTTAATAGCATTCTCAATTTGATCAAAGGGATATCGCCTGCATACCATAGGAGATATATTATGCTCTTCAACGAATTTTATCATGGCTACAAATTCCACATCGTTACCCATGGTAGATCCCTGGATAGTACCTTGTTTCCAAAAAAGCCTGTAAAGATCTAAGCTGGTAGGTAAGCCATTACTGGCTCCATAAAACACAATTTTACCACTAGGGTTTAATAGCTGAATAAGATTATTAAACTGGTCACCGCCGGCACTATCTATTATTAAATCAAAACCTCCGGCATGCATCGAAGCTTCCTGAATCCAATCCTCGTTATGATAATTAAATCCATTTTCAGCTCCCAATTCCTTTGCCTTTATAAGATTACTTTCATGTCCCGAGGTAATTGATACTGCGGCGCCCAGGGCTTTGGCAAAAAGAAAAGCAAAATGGGCTACCCCGCCGCCAAACCCTGAGATAAGCACCCTCATTTCTTTATTTATAGCTCCGTGGTGCATACAGGCACGATATGCGGTTAAGGCTGCTAGCGGCAGACTTGCTGCTTCTTCGAAGGTGAGGTGATTGGGAATAGGGCTAAGCCTATCTTCTTTAACAACAACATATTCTGCAAAGGTGCCGTTTGAAGGCATACCCAGTATCCTATAATCCTTGCCCTGGACTGATGGGTTATCACCCCAATTAATGTTAGGGTTGATTATCACTGCCCTTTCCAACCAGGTTTTACTTACTCCCTCACCTATTAGATCTACAACACCGGCGCCATCCGAGCCCAGAACAGCATCTGTTTGAATATCAGGATATTTACCGACGCTAATCCAGTAATCTCTCTTATTGATTGAAGCCGCCTTTAATTTAACCCTCACTTCTCCTTTTCCTACCTGAGGCTCATCAACATCCTTGATTGAAATCTGCTTATTTTCTTTGACAACCAGTGCTTTCATAAACTAAAATATTAGAGTCTATAATATTACAAAAAAACAGATTACTCCGGGTTTAGATAGTCGAAGAAACTACCAGGAGGTTAATTCCTCAGCATCTCAGTTTCCATTATCCTGGCCTTCTTAAAAAGCACATTATTTTCAATGTTAATATGCATTCTCAAGTTTTTATCCAGATAATGGATTTCATCATAAAAATACTTAAGATCAGTATCTGCATTATCCGGGCAGGTGTAATCATCGGTAATTCTTTTTAACTCATCAAGTTTATCAGTAGAATCCTGGTGGTCATCCAACATGCCTGCCACACTCTTCTTAATCTTACCAAATGATGGGGGCTTGGGTAATTTACCCTGCAGAACCATATGTTCCATGTACTCCAAATAGGGAAACAGCACCTTTTCTTCCTGCACCATGTGGGGCGCCAAATGGTTGAAAATTGCCAGCAAGAGTTCATGAATTTGATTAACAGTTTCAGAATTATCCTTACTATGTATTTTTCTGGAAAGAGCTGTTAACTCACTGATTTTGTCTCTTAGAAACTCATGATATTCGTTTCGAAGGATTTCACTGATTTCTGTTAGCGAAAGGGCATTAAAATTGATATTATCTTTTGGTTCGTTATCAATAGCAATTTCTAATTCATTTAGAAGTTCAGCTACATTGATTCCCGCCTCAGCGAGCGAATCAGATAATTCTAATTTACCCGAACAGAAGTCAAGGTTGTATTTTTCAAAAATATCAGCAGTGGCGTTGTGCTCACTAACAATATCGGCCAGGGTTTTGTTGTTTAATTGAGTCATAATCGTTCAAAATGAGCTGTAAAATGTCTTAAAAATTCAGGTTCGTAGGTGATTTTCACTCCTTTGCTTGAAGATTTTGATTCAAGTAGCTCGTCAAAGGTTTCTACTACATAGTCTATATGGCTTTGAGTATATACTCGTCTTGGAATAGCGAGCCTTACCAAATCCATTGGAGCAGGTATTAATTTCTTGTTTTCGTCATATTTGCCAAACATCACAGAGCCTATTTCAACTGCTCTTATGCCTCCCTGCACATATAAGTCTGCCACCAGCGCTTGGCCAGGGTATTCGTCTACAGGTATATGGTCATAAAATGTGCGGGCATCAATATAAACTGCATGGCCACCAACAGGTCTAACAATGGGCACTCCCAACTCTGTAAGTTTATTTCCCAGATAGGCGGTGCTTACAATACGATAATTTAGATAGTCAGGATCAAATACTTCATCCAACCCAATGGCAATAGCCTCCATATCTCTTCCGGAGAGGCCTCCATAGGTTACAAAGCCTTCGGTTATAATGAGCATATTAGTACATGCATCAACTATGGACTTATCCTTTACAGCCAGAAATCCGCCCATATTTACCAGTCCATCTTTCTTAGCACTCATTATACAACCATCAGCAAGACCACACATTTCCCGTGCAATGTCCTTATAAGATGTATTTCTAAATTCTTCTTCACGTTTAGCTATAAAGAAGGCGTTTTCGGCAATCCTGCACATATCCAGGATGAGTAATACTCCATATTTATCACATATGCCTCTTACATCTCTGGCATTCTGCATACTTACCGGTTGCCCGCCTCCACTATTATTGGTAACTGTTAGTACCACAGCACCTATGTTTTCTGCACCAAGTTCTTTAATATTTTCTTCGAGAATGTTTAAGTCGATATTGCCTTTAAAAGGATGCTCCATCTCCGGATGTTGGCCAATCTCTGTAAGACAATCGATAGCCTTTGCTCCTGTTACCTCTATATTAGCCCTGGTTGTATCAAAATGGGTATTACTTAAAAATGTTTTCCCTTCACCTCCCAGGTAAGAATATAGAATCCGCTCTGCTGCCCTACCCTGATGTGTTGGTAATACATTTTGAAATCCTGTGAGGTCTATAATAGCATCACGCATTTTAATCCAGCTCTTGGCTCCGGCATAAGATTCGTCACCGATCATGATTCCACCCCACTGTTGAGCACTCATTGCTGATGTACCGCTATCGGTTAGTAAATCAATGATAACCTTCTCTGAATCAAGAAGAAAAGTATTATAATGAGCGTCTTTGAGATATTCTTTTCTTTGCTCTTCAGTAGATAAGGTTATAGGCTCAACTACTTTAATGCGAAAGGGTTCTATTATTGTTTTAGGCATTCCTTGTAAGATTTCTTAATTTACCAAAAGTAGATGCTTTGGTTTATCTTACGAATGATATAAATCAGGTTTTAAAATTTAATAGATTAATCGCATTTAGTTGCTTTCATTACGAAATGCCTTTTCTCATTTATAAAGATGCGATCATTATCAATTTTTAATGTCACCTCCAGAGCAGGCAGCTTTTCGTAATTTAATTTTAAGACACCTGTCTGACCTACGGACGTAGTTTCCCAGGTACCCTTTTTTGCTCCTTTATAACTTTGGGCCTGATCCTTAAGGAGACCGCCGCGCTTGAGTTTGGTACTGAAAGTACCATCAGGGCAAAGCCAGATATCATTTTCAGACTTGGCGTTCGGCACATAGTCGTAGTTCAATAAATGTTTACCTGAAAGATATTCATGCCAGTTAAAGTCACCGTAATCTGCATTCAGATTAGGCTCTACCCAGGTAATCCCATCCATAAAAGCATATAACGCCTTTTGCATCTTTTCAAAGTCTTGCGGTGCTCCCAGTAATGTTGCGGTAACACAAGCCCCATATGGACCACATTGACTTTCAATATAGCCACGGCCATCTGTTGTTTTCTTAGTCAGGATAATTTCAGAGGCAAGCGATTCCCCTCTCTTAAATATATTGCCATCCGACTTCAGCGTATTGCCATTTCCAAGTTCGAGGCCACCAAGCCAATTAGATTTTCTTTGATCATCATTAATGCCTGTATCAGCAGTAATATATATCTCCCCATTAGAGCCATCTTCCGGTAAAAGCAAAAATATTTCACTATCTCTCGGGAGCATCCCGGACCAACCTTGTGGGACAATAGATTTTATCCCTGCTTTAGCACCGTATAGCACATCGCCCGACGAATAGTGCTTACTTGGAACAAGCTTAGACTGGGCCAGTATATTACTACTAATAAAAACCAATAGTAAGGCCGATAAAAGATATTTCTTCTTTGTCATAACTGATAGATTGAACGGAAAAGATAATTAATTGATTGCATAAACATCAATTAATTTACGATTTTAGAAAGGTGCAGGTCCTTCTTCCGGCATATCCTGATCAGAAGGTGGTGGTGTATCGCCGTTGGCCTTGCTTGGCAAAGTAATGGTATCGAAATCAGTTCCACTGGCACCTTGTGAGAACGAACCTAATCCTGAGTCACCGGGCCCACCGTAATCAAGATCGGTGAATTTGGTAAACTTGCCAATGAATTTAAGGTTCACGTTTTCCAAAGATCCATTACGGTGTTTAGCAATAATTATTTGACCAACACCGGTGGTAGGCATCCCTTGCTCATCTTCGGTAATATTATAATACTCAGGGCGATAAAGGAACATAACAATATCAGCATCCTGCTCAATAGATCCTGATTCACGTAAATCTGATAATTGTGGTTTTTTATCTCCCCCTCTGGTCTCTACCGCACGACTCAACTGCGACAAGGCAATTACAGGCACCTCCAGCTCTTTCGCCAGGCCTTTAAGCGCTCGTGATATCGAAGCAATTTCCTGCTCTCTGTTTCCGCCACCTCGGCTGGAGTCGCCACTCATTAGCTGCAGGTAGTCAACCACTATAAGCTCAATATTATGCTGTGATTTCAGTCTTCTGGACTTTGCTCGTAGTTCAAGTATCGTTAGCGCCGGGGTGTCATCGATAAATATTGGCGCATTGGTGATTTTCTGAGTTTTATGGATAAGCTGTTGCCATTCATACTCAGCAAGATTACCTTTCTTGATTTTATCACCTTCAAGCTCTGCTTCAGCAGAGATAAGTCTGTTTACCAACTGTACTGAAGACATTTCAAGAGAAAATATGGCGACAGAACGATTAAAGTCCACAGCAGCGTTTCGTAAAGCTGAGACAATAAAAGCCGTTTTACCCATACCTGGCCGAGCAGCAAGAATAACTAAATCAGACTTCTGCCATCCTGAAGTAACTCGATCGAGTGCCGAGAATCCAGTAGGAACACCTGTAAGACCATCCTTATGTTCTTTACGTGCTTCGAGCTCATTCAAAGCTTCATGCATAAGGGTCTTCATGTCTTCGTAATTCTTACGAATGTTTTGCTCCGAAATCTCAAATAAAGCACTTTCAGTTCGGTCAAGTAGTTCAAAGACATCAGTAGTATCTTCGTAGGCATCAAGTTGTATTTCACCACTTACACGGATAAGCTCACGCTTGATGGCCATTTCAGTAATTATACGAGCATGGTATTCTACGTTTGCTGCTGAGTTAACCTTGGTAGTAAGTGTAGTTACGGCATAAGCACCACCAACCTCTTCTAAAGTACCATCCTTACGCAGTTGATTGGTTACGGTAAGCAGGTCAATAGGTTGGCTCTCATTAAATAGCGTCCTTATCGCCTCGTAAATAAGCCCATGGCCTATTTTATAAAAACTTGCCGGCTTGAGGATATCAATTACCGCTGTTAAAGCATCTTTTTCTAGCATTAGAGCACCAAGAACGGCTTCTTCGAGCTCAATGGCTTGAGGTGGAACTCTACCTATAGCTTCTCCCTGATGTGTTGCTAACTTTTCGGATTTATATCCGATACGTATAGGCGCTCTACCTTGCTCTTTCATTTATTTGCTCGCGGGTTAGGTTGAAATAATAAAGTTCCAAACGTACCGCTTTTGTCTATCTATGTAAACGATTTTAAAATCAATTTATTCACAATTGCTCTCGTCTTTTCCACAAGTTTTAAACATAATATTTTCATCAATAAATATATGTTTGTAAATCAGCATGTTGCAATTAAATTAGGCCAATTCCATCAAACATCAATCCCCGCAGAATCCTGACTCTCTAAATATAATGAATTAAGCTAAGACTATTATTCGGATGTTAACCTGGACTGAATAAGCCGAAGTAAATACTTGCCATCTTCAGAGTCGGGCTGGAGTTGAAGTCCTTTATTTATGGTCTTTTCAGCTTTAGCCAAATAACCATTTGTCATATACAAATTAGCCAGATTATAGAACACTCTAAAATTGTTTGAATCCAGCACCATTGCCTTCTCCATGTCCTTGATAGCCAACTCACTATTACCAACCTCATGTTGCAATAACCCTCTTAAGTAATAACCACGACCATATTCCGGTTCTAAAGTTAACAGGGTATTTAATGTGCTCAGTGCCTCCTGATTTTTGCCGGCAATGCTGTAAACCGTAGCGAGGTTACTATAAACAGGAGTTAATAATGAATCCATCTCCAGGGCCATTTCATACTCTTTCATAGCCCTTTGAAGGTCATTTCGTCTGAAATAATAATCGCCTAACTGCAACCGCCCGAGGGGGAAGTCCGCGTTTGCTCTTAGCATTACTTCCAGCTCATTTCTTGCTTGCGATGAAACACCGCGTTCAACAGGTGGCAACTGACTAATGTCTTGCTCAATCATTAATTGAGCAGCACCAATTCTAACCTGTCGGGAGCTGTCTTTTGCATGTTCTAATGCCAAACCTAATCTTTGGTCGAGAGGAAATAGTTGAAACTTATTTAATGCATTAACACGTACCAAAGCCGATGAGTCCTTCAAAGCGGCAACCAGCATCTTATAGTCCTGCTCATCACCGATCAAGGGGTAGTATTCCAAAGCAGTGGCTCTGCTTATCGCAGGGTAATTTAAATT
>Ga0164313_10000990_pt1 | contig 24377 bp, 29 predicted proteins | sample GuaBasSedimGuay4_FD_113735 | JGI IMG/M metagenome (GOLD analysis project Ga0164313, IMG submission 113735) | Subseafloor sediment microbial communities from Guaymas Basin, Gulf of California, Mexico - Guay4, Core 4569-4, 0-3 cm | ecosystem: Environmental > Aquatic > Marine > Hydrothermal vents... | reverse complement strand
GTCGGGGTAGAGAGACTCGCTCACATTTCCTTAATATACTCCTATAGGCCTTATGAATAAAGCATAATATCTGATTATTATGCAATTAGAGTCGAGGGGGCAATTATTATTAGATATCCCTGATATATCCAATGTTCATAAGGTTTTCATAGAAGTTCATATTTCGTACATATATTTTGTATTTTGGATTAACGCAATAATCAACAGATGAAAAACTACAAAGCATCACAACTGAAGATTTATAATAATAACGGTCACAAATACATCTATATCTATTACAAAGAGGATAATCAGACACTTCGAATCAACACAAGATTTGAATATGAGAAGAACAAGATGACCAAAGAAAATCTTTATAACTCAAAAAAGAAGGATCATCAAAAGTTGAATGGACATATACATGAGATGCAATGGGTCGTAGATTCATACATAAATCTGATAAGCGGGCACAGGCCTGTAAACCAAAAGGAGTGCTTGAGATTTGTTAAAGAGAACAAATACCATGCTTCCAAGGTACCTGTTGAATCGATTAATAAGATGACTTCTCTGTCGGATTACTATGAACAGTTCTTTGAAGATAAAAAAATGAATCCTGTTCTTAAAACCATTTCTCTAAAGAACTATACCTCATTCAAGAACTTTTTGCGAGATTTTCAGAAGTATAAGAACCGAACATATTATTTATTGAATGTAGATAAAAAATTAATTAACACCATGATAGCGTTTAGTCAGATTGACTTGCGAGGTCTAAAGGGCTACAAAAGCAAAGGACATCTTCAACAAAATACTGTATTGAAAAGACTCGATGTTTTCAAAGAATTCCTACAGTGGCTTGAAGAGAATGGCCATGCTTCTTTTAATATAAAAAGCTTGTTTCCCAAAATAAAAAAGACCAGTAAGGAAGTAGTTTATATGACTTCCGATGAAATTCTTAAGCTGATCGAAGTCAGAGCAAAAATCGAAGGAGATTATAACAAGCTCGCATTTGATTCATTCATTTTCAATTGCGAATGCGGTTTAAGGTTTGAAGATTTAGGAAATCTATCAAAATCAGATTTCACTAAAATTCCTGAAGGATACATCCTTTTAAAAGAATTGCATAAACACAATGAGAGATTCGAAAGCGAAGCCAAGGTGCCGATCGTGGATCCTTTACTTATCGACATCATAGAAAAGTATAATTTCCACTTCGATTTGAAAAGAAATCAGGTTTACAATAGAACACTTCACTCACTTTTCAAAAAACACGAATTATTCACAGAGGAAATGATAGTGAAGAAGAAATATTTAAAAGGCGTAACGGAATCTATACCCGTATTAAAAAACGATATAATTACTTGCCACAGCTGCAGAAGGTCAATGATTACAAATGCTTTCTTAGAGGGTTACAATGCAGCCCAGGTTATGCAAATGAGTGGTCATAAGAGCCTGAAAACTGCCGAGCAATACTCAAATTTTGCTAACGATGAATTACTTAATAAGAACCTGGAGAAGAAGGTTAATGCCCTGGTAAGTAAAAAGGCAGATCCGGAAGAAGATATCGTCTAATCTTTGATCAGTTGCAAGATTTCCTCGATGAAAAAGTATTGCCTCCTATATTTTCAGGAAAAAATCTGTAATTATTTTCACAATGCCGATTTTGACCTATCAAATTCCATTTCCAGATTTTTTAGTGGAATTTTTATCCCGCCGATGCTTCCTAATACTAAATAATATCTCAGATTTCCCTTTATTTCTGACCGAGAGGACCTCTCAAGTCCACCCCGGCCTCCTAAGTGGGTGTCTCCCAGGGGTATCCCCGGCCGGGGGATCCCTTCCCCTCCCTCCTAATGTACAATTCCATCTCATGTAGTATTTATAATAAAGCTCAGACTAAGGATCGGCACATGCCAAAACAGATTGGCCAGTCATCAGATTAGACCATTACTATTAGATATGGAAATCGAGAAGGTATTCTTGATTGATCAATTTTTGACTGCCGTTGATGGTCATTGCAATTGGCGACTAATTGACTATAATTATTTGAAAAGGAAGGCTGATAATAATCGCTACTTTGCTTAAAGTACAATCCATGACCAAATCCTCATTATTGCTCATTATCTGAATTTTAAGTAACTTTGAACTCGTTTTCACCATCATGGACAAGAAAAAAGAAAACCAGTTCAAAATCGCAGAATTGTTTATGGCGCAAGCTTCTCGAGACCGCAGGTTTTACGGCACAATTAAGCGAGGTTGGGATGCAGATGGTACTCCAGTTGTCTGCGGCAGGATAGAGGTGAAGAATGGCTTTATTTTGGCTCAGGATGGCTGTCAGGATGGCCTTGGAATCCGGTTGGACGAGCTTGTGAAAATGGTATTGGATTTGGGTCTGCATTCGGAACCAGGTGCAACACAAATAATTTCAGGAACAACCTGTTTTCTGAATTGAATCAGATCAATATCTAATCATTAGATACGTTCGCCAGCAGATTAACTGGTGTGGCTGTCTGCTTGATTTAATTTTGTTATTATCCTCCCACTATCCACTCTCCAAATCCAATCCCTTCCCACACATATTCTGTACAGCACCTCTCCTTGTAGTAATCTGTGATAACATAGGGGATGAAGTTCAGGTATGCCCTGCTTAAATCAGAGTGCGTAACAGTGATGTTGTCAGGATTCTTGAGATAGGGGAAAAGGATGGTTTCCTTTACATTAAAATCGAGGACAATGAAACTGGAAAGGTCGTGATCGTAAGCAAATGAATCGGAGTGGATTATCATCAAGATATTGATTTCCTCCCAGTTTCTAACTGACCAATTTCTGTTCAAGAGTGAATAAAAGGGGACGAAGATTGAGTTTTTTATTAACCTCAGGAAAGCTCATTCACCTCAGAAATGAGCAGTGTTCAATCAATCGTCGTTTAAATTTATATCAGTAACTAATCTTTTGATAATGAATGAATCTTATCTAAGATCTTCTGCGAATATGCTTGGTCTTTAGAATTTATCGGAATGATTTTACCCTGTTCTTGATTAGCTATAAAGGCAGATTTGTAGGTTGTTCCTGAATTCCTAAAATCATACTTTCTATTACCAGACATCTTAATAAATTTACTTTTCAAAAGTATAATACAATAATCTTGGATGCAAATAAACTTATCACAAGCCTTTCTTCTTGAGATTTTCTGAAACCGATGCTTCGAGCTGATGAAGGGCCCTTAAGGTAATCGTACTTTTTGGTTTTATTGTGTATAAATCCTGATATTTCACCTTTATTTTCCGATCATCAGAAACTAATTTATAAAACTCCATGTACTTTTTTGGTGCAACACCTTCATACATTAAAATTCTCACCTTATTATTTTCATTTTCATCTTCTGTAATAGCATCTGCATGCAATTCAATTCCTAAACTTTTCTTATATGGTTCGATGTAATATACTTCACTAATTCCAGCAACAATGATATGACGAGCACAGTTATGACATGGATATGTAGTACAATATAGCTTTCCTCCAACCATTTTGCTGCCAGACTTTTGGCTACCAAGAATTATTGCATGCATTTCCGCATGTATTGAACGAGCAAACTCTATAAGGTTTTTGATCCCATTTCTGTCAAGAATATCGTTGATAACTGAGGTATGCTCACCAGGCTTCAAAATTTCAGCGTTATTTAACTCAGTGAGTATATCACTCTTAATTTTTTCTTTCTTTTTTATATTTGCGCACTCACAATCTCCAATATTGTAACATCGTTCATCTATATCCAAATCCGAGTTAGGATATAAGTTTCCCCCATAAGTCGGAACATCATTCCATCCTAATGACAGAATATCTCCACTTGAATCAGTAATACAGGCACCAACCTGCCTTGAAAGACAAGCTGAATTTGCAGCCGCTGCAGTGGCCTGGTACATAGGGGTCTCATTTGGAGAAGGAGTATTAATACCAATGTCAAATAGTAAGTTTAAAAATCTTTCGATCTTAGGCTTGAGCTTTCTTTTCTCGTTAGAACTAACTCTGATAAAATAGTCTGAATTTATGAATGATTCTTCAACTTTTTGACCATATAATAAATCCTCACCAGTATCTCGATTGATAAGCTCATATACCTTTGATATTGAATTTAGGCCAAACGATTTTTCGAGATTTTTCGCTCTTAGTCCTATTGGAGAAAAAACTCCAATAACATAAAATGAATCTCTATAAACCTCATTTAAGAGCTTAATCTCAGCTGGATGCTTTATGGAATCAATAATAAAACACTTTCTTCTGTCATCGAATTTTTCTTGCTCAAGATTTTCAGTAGATTCTTCGCTAACTCGATCTGAAATAATCTTTTGTATAGCAAACTCGGCCAATATTTGATTGTCATATTTTTCCCTTAATTCATTGCCACCATCCATCCCAGCTTTAATCCTTTCATAGGAATTTATGATTGATGAAAGCTTTTTATCGGTATATCTTGAAATAAAGGAGCTTAACTTAATAGTCTGGCATTCATATCTAAATTTATGTTTTAGCTCAGTAGTCAATAATTCTTCTATTTTTTTCAAATCAGTTCCAAGTTGACCACAAAGAGCTATTACAATCTCAGACGTATGTGTTGATTTTATTATATCGAGAGAGTCTTTAGGTTTTTCTTCGGTGATTAAAGATTTTGCCGGATCTCCCATATTAAACAGTTTAAAACAAATATAAACAGAAATGAAAAATATACCTTATTCCTATATAAATTGGAAAAGTAAATCCAAGGTCGTCAAAAAAAGTTGAATAAATCAATACTGTAAGAGGATTAGTAGAACTATGTATATATTTTACATTTATTATTCACCCTTATGAATTTGATTATATGATATTTGTCTCCTAAGAAATGAATATTCCTCTTTTGTCTGATTATTACATACAGTGCAATTTTCGTTTCTTGACAACTTTAACTTGATAAATCCTACATTGGTATCCTTAAATGAAAATTGCACAAAATTATCTTTGGTTAGGCAATATCCGTCTATTCTTGATCTAAGAATTTCAGATAGTATTAATATTGCACCAGCTGTGGATAGAAAGGGCAATATTCCTAAAATTTCCTCCTTCTCCCCTCCAGAATCTACCTTGGCCTGAGAGCATACAGGAATTGTTTCGTACTCATCTATACCAAAACGACAAACAATGCACCAATCTTGAAAAGGGATATGTCTTCCAAGATTCACCCCCCAATTTGGTGAAGTCGTGGCATGAAGAACCAAAGGTGGATAATTATGTTGGATTGTTGACCAGATGTTTTTCTCGTTAGCTAAACACAAAACTATATCTGGATAATCATTTAACAAATCGTGCTTTTTGATAAATGTACCGTAGTCGCATTTGTGAGGGTAAGGTATAAGTCCATCAACCTTTTCTAAGAAACTGTAACAGCTGTCCACTTTATCTATTTCTTCTAATCCATCCTTGGCCGTAAATACCATTGAACTGGCAGTATTAGGAACAGACACACTATCATAATCTATGAGATGGATGTTACCTTTGATGTTGAGAAATGAGAACAGCAAGTCCAATGAGGATCCTACTGCTCCACAACCTATTTGGTGCAGCGTTCCAACCTCCAATAATCTTGAAATAGGTGGGTTAGAAAGAGTAACATGATTGGAATCCGATTGTAAATCATAAATAGAATACCACCGGATGAAACTTTCACTTACTTGAAGACCAAGATGCCTTTTTAAAACTTCTGACACACCTAAACAGGCAGCGAACGAAGGACCAATTGGATTCTTGTTATTTTTATTACGCTTATTAAGATTACTATACATATTCTGACCATACCCTGCAAGCCATCCTTCTGCATCAATCCAGATCATATTTGATCCTTCTGCATGACTACATTCACCTATATATAGTACTATATTGTAATCTGATGGTAAGATGCTATTCACAGTAAATTCTCCGAAAGGATCATTTCTTTGCACTAACTCTAAAGCAACTTCCTTAAGTGTTCTATTTCTAAATCCAGGAATGATACATTGATTTTCATCAGGTAGATCTATTGTAAAGGAAGGACACCACCGAGAAAGCATATTCAACGACATGTAGGACATAATCTGAATGGAATAGTGATCAAGGTGCTCTGGAGAAATTACTACACCTATTGATCTTTTGGTGGATTGAGCAAGGTTCACATCATCCACTCTATTCATCCGATCATTTCTCAGTCTATACCATTCTTCACGTTCCATCTTATATCCATTTTATTTCTCAGATCCAATAATTTGGCTTGAATCCCAAGAATCTTCATTCTTTTTGCAACATAAGTTTTGGACAACAAAGTGAAATTCCCATCCATATATCTGTGAACTCCACATTGACTAAAAGGGAGTATTCCTTCTAATCCATAGTTAGGGGCAACAAAAGATATTAATCCCTCTCTTTTGAAACAAGAGAGATCATTATCACCTGATGAATGGCCAACCCAGCTCCCTGGATGAGAGTGAATCTGCCCAACATATGTAAGTTTACTATCAGACAAAAAAGTAATAAACCTAACCATCGACTCCGGTTTTATGATTATATGGGTGCCGGAAGAATCTGTGTCCGGAGCAATTGCTGAATTAACAATGATTTTATTGTCATTCTTTCTACCTGCCCAAAGAACAATGCCTTCATGTGAGGGTTCAATTGACCCATATTCTTTTAATACGGACTCTGTAAATTCCAATACTTCAATGCTAAAATAATATCTGACATTATCCGCTGGAGAAATCCTATCTCCAAGCTTTAAGTACTGAAATGACTTATTAACCCATCCTCTTTTCATAAAATTCGGGATTGCTTATTCGTGAATAGATTGTTCTTAATATTGCATCCATGCTTATTAGTGTCCCAACTTTGGGATTCTTTTGCCATCCAATCAATTTCCAATCGCCATGAGGACCTGTACGTACAAATTCTTTATAAGATTTGCGAGAACAGGGATTGCATATACATGGGCCATTCGGGTGAAAAAAAGAGTCCTTGTTTTTAGGGTAGGCATTAGGAATATTCTTCTGCCCAGTTTGATAATGAACAAAATCTATTAGTGGAGGGATCTCAGGGTAATTATCAAAGATAACTTCAACTATATAAACTTCGCCATCAATAGGAGAACTCATCTGAACGGTATAAGATAGGTTGGATTCATCAATGTCTGACAAAATCCAACCTATCCTTTTTCCATAATCAATACAATCCTTAAGTTCCTTTCTGATTTTCATTAAAGAAACTTCTTTCAGCACACTCATACAGCAGCTCCAAAGTCAATGAACACTAAGACCGTCCCATCAATAATGCCATAACTTACAAGCGGTCTCTCCGGCTGCAATAATGTGTCTGGATCGGACTCAAGACGAAGCTCATACTTACCATTGCTTGCGTAGTTAAAATGCTGAATAACTGCAGCAATAACTTCAGCAACTTTTGTTGTCTTCAAAAATGTATTGGTCCAGTCTCCGTTAGGGGTCTTGATGACGATTTCAAGCTCATTATCTTGTCCCTTTTTCCTGTTGTTACTGTTTAAATTTTCAATCATCTTTTCAATCTGTAAAAATTAATAAATCACTTGTCTCCTTTACTATCTGTTCGATTACTACGAACATGAGGTCTGACACTAACGGTCTTCCCTCCAACCTTTCGAGTATACCCAGGGATGCGGTTATACTTCTTACCATCTGAATCTTTCGCCATTTGATATTTTTTAAGTAAATAATCCGATAACGATACAAAGATACGAAATAACATTAACTATATCAAGCACCGCTTGTTATTCGTTGCTTGTATTAAGCACTGTTTGTTATTTCAAGCATAATTGCTTATATTGTTCTTGAAAATCAACACCTTAATGTCATGGCTACAAAGAAACCCACTTTAGGTCAGTTGCTTAAGGACCAGCGAGAATTAAAGAAATTATCACTTAGGCAAGTTGAATTACTGACGAAGATTTCAAATGCTTATCTTAGTCAGTTAGAAAATAATAAGATTAAGAGTCCATCCGTAAACATTCTCTATAAGTTGGCGGAATTTTATAATGTTGAGTTTAATGCCCTATTAATAACTGCGGGGATTGTAAAAAACAAAGAGAATGGAGACAATAATAGAAAGTCGTTAACAAGCTTTGCCTTATCTTCTGAGAATCTCAATGAAGAGGAAGAGGAAGAGTTGATGAAATACCTGAAATTCCTACGATCCCAAAAAGATGGCAATTAATCCTCTCACATCACAAGAAAAGGTACAGGATATTGCCTACGATATTCTTAAACAGAGTAAATCTGTCGGTGTGTTTCCTACACCGACAGATAAGATTGCAAAATACACAGAGTTACAAATAAGTGAGAGTAGATATATAGAAAGGATCCCAAAAAACTATATTTCAAAATCTAAAGACATTTTAAAGCATGCCCTGAAAAAGGTAAATGGGATATTGGATCGTAAGAAAAAAACCATTTATGTAGATTCGAATTTGATTCCCCCAAGAAGAAATTTCATAAAACTTCATGAGGTTGGACATGATGTGTTACCATGGCAGAGAGAGATGTTTGAAATCCTTGAAGATGATGAAATCTCTCTTAGCTCTGACGCAAAAGAAGAGTTCGAATTGGAGGCAAGCTATTTTGCTTCTGAGGTACTATTCCAAGGTAGGTATTTTGACGAGTTGATTAAGAAGCATCCGCTTGAAATAGGTACACCAATTGCTCTTGCACAGAAATTTGGAGCCTCATATCATGCCACTATGAGAAAATTTGTAGAGTGCTCATCAAAGAGATGTGCACTTTTGGTTTTGAAAGGCGTATCATTGAAAAACCTGAACTGTCAAACACAGAATTTTATACAATCTAATTCTTTTACAGAGACATTTGGGAGAATCTATTGGGATAGAACTTTGAATGCCACTTGGCCATTTGTTCAGGATTACTTAAGTAACACGAACCATCGAAAAGATGGTTCATTTCAGATGAACCTTAATGGGGATGATCAATGTGTATTTGAATATCACTTTTTTTATAATACCTGGAATGCATTTGTCCTAATGTTTCCTTTTGGAGAAGTTCAGAAATCAAGAACCAAAATTATAATTAAATAACTCCATCCTCACAGAAAGTTTTGACTATAGAGAAGCTATATTCCTGATCTTCCTAACAGTGTTAATACTATGTTCTGTGATTTGTGCAATCCTTCTTAATGACAGGTCACTTTTCTTTATCAAATCGTAAACATCAGAATACTTTTCCAATAGATTAGATGGAGTTGCCTTTGCTCCCTTTTGCCGACCTTTATATTTCTGATTAAGTTTTGCCAGCTGAATCCCTTCCAACTGCCTATTTTTTCGCATACTATTCTCCATTTCCGCACCGATGCTGAGCATTTGTAGTAGCATTTTGGCGATTGGGTCCTCTTTACCATCCTGGAAGGTGATAATGTTGAACTGTTGAATGAATATACCTGTATGTTTTTTGTGTAGTAGTTCAACGCTATTGAGGACATCAAGTACCCGCCTGCCAATTCTTGAAACCTCGCTTATCAATACTAAATCAATACTGTTGTTTTCGATGTATTGAATCATTTTATAAAACTCAGATCTTGAATTTGCTCTGGTTGTTCCAGAAACCTTCTCTTGGAAAGTGCGTTTCATCTTCCAGTTTTTCTCATCCGCAATTCTCTTGAGGTTTAAAATCTGTCTCTGATTATCCTGACTTTGGCTACTTACCCTGGTATAAATAACTGTCTTCATGAGTATCATTTTTAGGGTTGGTTTTTTTTTGATGCATAGACCGCTGATGATTGTTTCATTCCGGGGTGTAATATTTTGGGAAATTGTATCATTTTCATGTATACTCTATAATTGATACATTTCAATTGACAATATTTTCATAGTACCTGAGTCTCCTTCTTATTTCGTTGTCAATAGCAGGAAGTTCAGCAAAATAGAATCGATCGTGACGATTTCCTACAACCTCACAGATTAGAATATGTTCATTCTCCACAGGAAAGTTTGTTCGAAGTGGATATAGAACAATAGTTAATACCTGTTTTATTTCCATAATTACCCATTTACGTGGGTACAAATATAATGCAATTATTCGCATTATTACCCATTTACGTGGGTAATTGCTTATATTAGTGGCAAATTCAGTTTGTACATGAAAACTAAGGATTCCGCAAAAGTAGACCATCGGTTAGTCATCATTGGCGAACAAGTAAGAAAGCTTAGGAAAGAGAAAACCGATCTCAGCTATATTGACTTTGCAGAGAAGATAGGTATGGACAAGAAAACCTACTACAAAGTTGAGCGGGGTCAAGAAGAATATTATCTGAGTACATTGATTCGAATTATCTCCTACTATGAGGACATCTCCATAGAGTCCTTCTTCCGGGAGATTGAATTATAATTTCCTACTGTTTCAGTTTTCAATATATTTTTTTCGATGAAAGTTCTTCGTGGGGGACCTACGATCTACATTGTTTGGGGTTATTCTCTATGTTATACGCCTTAACACCAATTCTGCCCTCCCCAATAACTGCCAATTAAAAGATGTTTAAATGCATCGAATTAGCTATTAACATTCTACTGAACTCACAAAACTTTGTGAAGGCTGTATTTATGTAGAAATACAGAACTAATGTCCAAAACAAAATACAGGAAACAGCAGGTCCCGGAATTGTTTCACAAGCGTCTTGCCAACACCGGGCAACTACTACGTGAATACAGGTGGGGGTCAGGAATGTCAAGAAAAAAAATTGAAGAAGAATATGGCATCTCTCGTAGGACTGTTGAACAAATTGAAACCGGCCGTCCTATCTCGGTGATTTCTTTATATAGATATGCCTCTTGCTTTGGCTTGGAACCCTCTGACGTGGTTTTTCGTGATTCCGAGATATCGTAGTTGGGATCAAATGATATTGGGTTTGCAAATAAGGTAGTTAAAAAGTGTGGTTAGGTTGATTCTGATAGCGATTTGGGGTGAAAAATCACACATTAAAAAAATATATTCAATTATTTCAATGCTGAGAAATGCCTATAAACATTGGTTTTTATTAAAAATCACAAAAATAAATCAGGTAGTGATGGCAAAAAAATGAAATTATTTCGAACATCGCTCTATTTATTAGAAAGAAAACACACTCGGTGTGGCTCAAAAATAACCTTATGAAAGAACAATGAAATGACGAAAACTGTAAGAAAGAAGTATGGCAAAATGAACTTGACCCTGGACCTGGAATTCTACCAATTCCTAAGACAAAAGGCACGGGAAGCGCATCTGCCTGTTTCAACATTCGTGAAGAAATTTCTGATGGACAATTTACTGGAAAACGATACTGAAGAAAGACTGAAAAATTAATGATGTGCAGGACTGTAAACGATATTAAGACTGAAATAATTGAAAAAGTAATGGCCTTCTACTGTTATGGAAATATTGGAATAAATCTGGAACTTGAAATCGGACGACTTACTGGAATAATTGAAATTGTGGCATTTGTATTTGAAGAATATTTATTGGAATTCAACAACATTGTAAGAAGACGAACTGGAATGAGTTTAACTGAAGAAGGATTACTTACTGAAAAACAATTGATAATATCATGGATATCCTTGGAGACCCTGAATGAATTGCGAAGACTGAAGACCACTATTGTTGGAAAACTGTAAATAGCAGAACTGAAAAAGTGAATGCTGAAAAGCTGCGCAGCATCCTAATGACAACCAGATGAGATTGGCGGATGAAATTCATCCGGCCATGATCATCTGACTCTCTCAATCGCAACCCTAAGTGGGATGTGCGTCTTAATACCCAAATTTTATGTGTTATGGATTCTGATGAAAACGATTTCATCGTACTGGCAGCGCTATGCTTTATCAGAATTGGTAAAACCACAAGATTAACAATGACATTACAAAAATATATGAAATGAAAAAAGAAAGAAACGAAGAAAAGAAATACATGATTTGGCAGCACCTTCAAGAGGAAGCTGCTCAAAAAGAAGTCAAAGAAACCCTTGACAATATGAGTCGCTTACTTCATAATCCTGAAGCTTTACAGCGCATTAGGGAACACTTTGGCTACATAAGAAACCAAAACTATAAGAAAAGAAGAAGATATGTTCCAGAGAAGCTTTCTGAAGGAATTAGGAAAAGCATCAGTGATATGAATCTGGAACTACTGAATTAAATAATAACTATAATTTAAAAAACAATTGAAATGGCAAATGAATATGAAACTTCACTGGTTTGTAAAAGTAACAACCAGTTATTACAAAAAATCGACCCTAGAGATATCATCAAAACCCCTAACAACAAGTTTATCTCTTGTAAAAAAGGAATTTACTATTTCACTTCTCGTGGTGGAACGATGCATGAAAGTATAATTGAATTGTCTAAGGTATATCCAACTGAGGTATTCATTGCAAAATACCGGGATGGTGATATTTATTACGATTCTGAAATCCAGACCATCAAATATAAATCCGGCAAGTCAAAATGCACCAAAATCGAACCTGATTATTGGTACAACATTTCACATATTGAAAAAATAGTTGGCAAGGAGCCGTTGGAGAGATTAATGAAAGTTGTCTTAAGACATATCAAACGAATTGATGCCATGAGTGATACTCTGAAAGCTCAAAATGCAGATGAAAGAGAAAGACAACTTAATATAAAATCATCAGTCGCTATAAATGTTGAGACTGATAAAATTAAAATAGAGGCTACCAAGATAGGATCCTCTTTTATAGAGGTTAATGCTTTTATAAAAGAAGCTCCCGCTCCAAAATGGCAATTAATTGGTAAGGAGAAGAACCGAGTTGTCAGGGTTGCCTATCCATTGGATAAGAGTGATGACGAAGCTAAGGAAGAAGAGTATGAGGATGTCCCATTTTGATAAGGAAATAAATGAAAAATAATAAACAACATAATTTATATCAAATACCTGGTTCAGTAACCCCAGCTTCTCAGCACAAGGAATCAAAAAATAATACTATCAAAAACTAATAATAATGTCACAACAATCATACACAGTACTTGAATGTACTAATCCGGAACTAATATCTTCTGGGAGTACCTTCGTAAAAGACTCAGATTCCGATTTATTATGGATTAAAAACAATAAATCACATTTCTTTGCATGGGAAAACAATATAGAAAACGAAATCATTGAGCTTTCATTGAAGTTCCCTGAAGAAACCTTCACTGCAAAATGGCATTGGGACCATGAGCATTATGACAGAATAATTTACACTTATGAATATAAAAATGGGAACTGTAAGGTATTAGGTATTGAACCGGCTTATTTGTTTTTTATAACTGCCGATATCTATCGCCATTATGAACACTATGAGGTTTTCCGAAACCATGTATTAGAATATCTGCATCGCCTGGACATTGTGAAAATAGTAAACGGTGGTTTTGAGCTTGACAAATTGAACAATGAAAGAGATGAGTATGGGTATGAATCATACATAACGATTACTTCCGAGAATGACCAATTTAAATGGATTGCAGAAAGAATTGGAATTTCTTATATAAGAATTTCAGTTGAAAAGAAAGAACCACGAATATACAATCCTGTAGAGAAAACAGACCGTATTGAGGTTTTTGATTTAGCTGGCGAAGATGGTTTCCCGTTTTAGGAAAATCATGTGAAAAAATAACGGAGTTGAAGTACTTATTTATGAACTCAATTCCAAACCATTTAAAAAAAACAAGATGAAGAATTTAAAAAATACAGACACAGATAAACAAAATAATACCCCAACCGCCTACCAATATTATATGGAACTGGACTTAGGTGAATTTGAATGCTTATGGGAGAGTGATTTATTTCAGGAAACATGGCTCGTAGAAGGAATGAAATTTGACAATTTCATTGATTATTTCTGGGAAGCTGAAATTACCGAGATGATTGATACTGGCATTGGCTGTTATCCAAGGTACAAGGATTACTTTTCTGAAATCGAATATGACAACTACTCAAAATACCTGTGCTTCCGTGATGGTCCCGGCTTTTACTATTGCAATGAAGATAGCTGTGAAGGATGCAAGCATTCTGGCAGTAAGAAAGAGATAAATGAACAATATATATTGTGGCAGAAATATGTTCAGCCGATAGAATTAGAGTATACCTGAAAATACCACTTACATACCTTGGTCGGATGCATTAAACCAGTAAGGCTACCAGGAAACTAGAGCTTGTTTCAATTAGCCATGAAGTCGATGCCAGCTACTGTGAAATTTAAAGGCAGAGAACGGCTTTACAGAGCAATTATTGGCTATGGGGTACCACAACTGATCCCATCTACAGATCGGCTTGAAATAATCCTTAAACTCCCTCCTTTATTTAGGGATGATAAGGACATGCAGAGAATATTGAAACCATGAAAAAAACAGGTTTAAATGGACAAAATACGTTCGTAAATCGGACAACCTATAATCGTTCGCGTTCAAGCCGAACGCATTATAAGAAGTCGTTCGCAATGGATATCTACCGGGACCCTGAATTGGATTTTACCGACATCGGATTGCTTACCTGGCTACTGAGCAATTCCCGGACCTACATCATAAACAAAAACAGGGTACAGCAACGTTCGGGTTTGCCGGAGAAAAAGTTCCTGACATCTTGGAAGAAATTGCAGGATAACGGGTATGTGGTAAAAAAGCCGTTTCAAGGGGGTGTTGAATGGGTAATCAATGAAATACCAATATGTTATAGGCTTCACGACAGGTAAATGTACATGTTGTAGATGTACATGTTGTACGGGTACCACACTACTATATATATAATATTAAGCAAATAAATAGCTTAAATTAATAATATACATAAAGAAGAAAGCTAAAATACCTTCCCTCTTTATTAAGAACAAACGAGTCCATTCGGCTGTACCAGCCAAACAGGACTTTGGGACAGTTGTTTGGGGGGGTTGGGTTGGGAGTTGGAGTTCATTCGTTTCGTTCGCTTCGCTTGCCTGCGGCTACGCTCACTTCACGCACTCACTCCAACTGTGGTTTGGATGGCCGTTAATGCTGCCGCACTGCGTGCAGCACCACTAACAGGGTAGATACTAATCTTTGTTTTGAAATCACTATCTCAATATTACCATCCCAAAGCAGTTTGTTCATCACCACCTCAACTTAGGAGTTGAATACGATGAGGGTTCCGCCCTGGCTTGAGTCCGGTTATGTGAATACCAATACAGGATTCAAATTATACCCTGATGTTCTGCTTTTAATTGAAAGAGAATCCAAAATTGTCAGATCAAGTCTGGACTATTTCATTTAAATGCTTCCGAGAATTCTCCATCATAACTCGCTTTGCTTTTAAATTCCAGAGTATGAGTCATGGGATTTATTCCATATTGATACTTTGCTTGAACTTCTTCTGCTACCAAAATGAAACTGACATGTTCACCATTTACTGAATTTGGCATCATGAAGGCCAGACAATGAGGGTCTTGACTTCTATTATCAATATCATTTTTCAGTCCGGCCTTATCTAGCCATTCATCTTCTGTCAATGTAAGAACTCCTATTTTTCCTGGTGCATCATAGAGAAAAAACAACGAGTAAGACAATTCTTGATATTCTTCGAATACCCCACAAAATATCTCACGTATTTGTTCCTGAAATTCATGTATTGCGTTTTCCTTTTCAACTTTAGTTACTAATTCATTTATCCTGAAAGGATTGCTGAACCTGCCTTCAAATGAATCATCACTTATCTCAAGACGAAGCTTTCCATTTTTATCAGGCTTATATATATACACTTTATGAGTGCCATCACGAGTATTGAAGATTTGCGTAATTAAAGTTTCTCTATCGCTACATTCAGAAGGTCTTCTGTTTTCCTCTCTAGCAATCTTTGATGACCATCCGTCACAAGTAAAAACACATGCAATCACTTTGGGATTCTCGCACAATTTGCGCATCATAGAATCAAAAGCGTCCTTACTTTCTTGTCCATTAAAAGATGTTGCGACCGATTTAGTAGTCCCGTCATGATATAAAACTGCGAAGGTTGGTGGATAACCGCCATTTTCTTCAAAAAACTTTGTTACATCACGAGTTTGTTGTCGTAAAAATTCTTCCTTTTTCATATCTAATAGTTTTAATTTATATTTCTTACTATTCGTATTTCTTCTTAAAAATTTCAATTATATCGTTGGTAATCTCAAGGGATCCCAACTTGGAATCAGTCATATCCACAAACGTTTTCCAATCTTCGAGTGTTGGTAGCTTATGACTTACTTTTGAAAGGGCCACCACTCAGTTTGACTGGGGATTTTCCATGCCGGGAGGTCATGGAAATGGTGCATATATTTCCATCAATTCTCTTGTTAAAATCTGGATAATGATACCGGCTTCTAACAACTGCCACTTTCTTTTTGGAGCGGTATGCCATGCTACACAGAGGACAACCAGAGCCTCTTAGATGGGAGTCAAGTCTCTGACGAAAGTCTCCATGCTTTTTGCATGTGATGATGATATAATCACTCTTTCGTGTCTCTTGTGTATAATTGCACTTGGAATAATCATATGCCTCCCCATGATACTTTTTGACTTCTTTCATAAATTCTTCTCGTGTTAATCTATTCCTCGCACAATACGGACATATTCCTCCATTTAGGTGGTAAGCAGGTGTTTGTTGAAAGACCCCATGTCGCGAGCATACAATTATGATATGCTGGTTGGACTTCTCATAATTCACCAATGAGTAATCATACTTATCCCCGTGGATAAGTTTTGCGTTTTCGATAAAGACTGTCGTTTTGTTTTTCATAATTATAAGTTTGAGTTGTTTTTACAATTTTTGTCACTGTTTACTTTCCATTTAGATTATTCTTTATCTCACCGTTTTCAGCATCCCAGTTTTCGTTGTGTGGGAATTGCGAAAAAAGTATTTCCATTCACCTATACGAATTAATTCTTCTTTTCTTACAGTTAACTCTTCAGTAATGTCAATTGTGAGGAGGTGGAAGAATCCAAGATATACGAATGGTTTTAACCTGACTCTGCATGAAGATTTGTTGGAATTACCAATGAAATGGAAGAAGCCACGACAGATTTTTCCATGCTCGATGTCCGATATTTTTCATGAAGATATCCCCGGCAACTTTATCAGAAAAATATTCGATACAATGAATAGATGCCCCCAACATACCTTCATAGTGCTGACCAAGCGTGCTGACAGAATGCTGGAATTATCTCCAACATTAAATTGGTCTGATAACATCTGGTTAGGTATCACCTTGGAAGAGGCCAGATATGCTGACAGGATTGACCATTTGAAGCAGACACCAGCATCAAATAAGTTCGTGTGTGCTGAACCATTACTGAGTGATTTAGGAGAACTGGATTTAACAGGTATTGATTGGGTAGTTGTTGGTGGTGAGTCTGGAAAAAGTTTCAGGCCATGCAAAGAAGAATGGGTGATACACCTGCGTGACCAATGTAAAGCACAGGGAGTAACTTTTACTTTCAAACAGTGGGGTGGTAAACTGCGTAAGCGTAATGGTTCATTACTACAAGGCAAACACTACCATGAAATGCCAGTGTCAAATCAGGTTAAAGTCTTTATTGGTGACTGATGATAGAGGAAAGGTTGGGATAGCAAACAGCTACGCCCACAAAATAGGAGATCAAAACAGCGAGACTTCCAGTTATTGAAGGCCCAAAATTTAAGGGGAGCTGATAACTTCTTTCAATGACCTGCAGTATTTATATCAAAGAGAAAAGCTTATGAACCCTAAAGAATTAAATCCTGATATCAAACCTGCAATTGGAATTCAAGCGTGGTTTAAGAGAACCGGAAATTCCTTGTTTGTCCGCAGTCCCTGTGTCTTCACAGAGATTCGACACTAGAAATTGGCGAGATTTACGAGATACATGATTTTACTGAACCTGAAGTCAAACTTATATACATTAAACTTATTTAGGTTTACCTGCGAGGATTTTCATTCCATATAATCGCAGTTGATATTTCTAATGGTGACCTGAAATTGAAAAGTCAAAGATTAAATGCTCCGGAGCTTCCTTGTTCATTCCTGATTTGTGACTTGCTGTACTTTGATGAAGATTTGGTTGAAAAAATATTGAAGGCAATTGGGGAAGAAGACTTATTTGAATCTGTAATAGACCAATTCGGTATGAAGGGTACTACTTAGTTACTGAAGTTTCCTAGTTCTTAATCTATTGTTATTCAATTTGTTATACTTTTGATTTTTGTCTCAATAAGCATGTTATACATCAAGCATACAGCGCATTACAGCCACACTGGTATGTCATGCAGCTCGTTTTTTCTCAAGGGCCGGTGAAATTATTCTCATGATCTCCTCCGCTCTTCGGTTGTCCCGGATAATATCTTCGATCAGTTCCATGCAATCAACCTTGAGTATTTCACCGATCCCGTTCACGATCTCCCAGAATATCTCGAGTAAATACCGGGTGATGTTTTCCTCCTCTGTCTGCGAACTCAACATGTCAAAGATGCTTCCGAGGCTATTCCCGTAATGCATCTGTTTATAGAGTAGCAGCATCATGTACTGCATCATGGCCAGGGTGGTGGCGCCAATCTGAGAGTCGAAGTTATTGCACTGGCATTTTCCAAGCTGTAGGTGCTGCTTGGCATCCTTAAAAAATATTCCGATGGACCACCTGATGTGGTACGTCTCCATCAGCTTATTGAACCCTATCTCCAGGTCATTGGTGATAAAGGCCTTCCATTTGCCACCTGATCCCAGTTTTACAAAGAACAAGTTCACTCTGCGGTTATCATACCAGACTGGAACCTTAATGTATTGGGCATTATACTTCCGGCTGCGTGTTTTTCTTCCTTTGTTCTGGTACCGTTTTCTCAGGGTGGGCGCATCCATATCCTTTTCACTAAGGCAATCCCTGTATTTAGTCTTTCCCATCTTAACCATCGCTATGAGCTTGATGCCTTTCGTACGGAACGATTCAATGTGGGCAAGGATCTCTTTGGAGAAGAACTAGCTGTCGAACAGTACATAGTCAAAAATAAGGCCTATCTATATGTGTTCCTGATAGTTATAGCGTTTTAGACCTTATCCCGTGATAAACTCACGCTAGGGTTCATTGGTCTATTGAATTGGGAACAGAAATGAGCAGATGAAGATCCCAGCTTTCCGACTCAATTCTTCGAGCTCTGTGAATCCATCAACGGCCCTGATTCCTGGGGAAAGAATCCGTGGTTTGGGCGGTAACATTTTCGGAGGATTCAGCCATGAATCATCCAAGATCCTTAGCAACTTCAATCATCTCCCTTGCTATTATCGTCTCAGTGGAGATCGACGAGTGTTGAATTTCGATTATGGAGTTGTTTTTCGTTTTCACATCGGCACGATGTTTCCCCCCTTTCTATCACATTTTCATAATATCCTTTCCCAAATGCCTTCTTCCATACTTGTGCCAGGGAGTCTCATCCTCATACCAGAGCTTGGATGTGCAGTCGTTATTCTTCATATGAGCCCAGTGATGAACGTAAACATCACCGAAACGAGGGAAAACAAATTCTCCACATAGATCACATCCGGATCGTAAAAACGAACTATGACGGAAATGAATACCAGACAGTAGTTTATGAGCTCCTTGGTGTACTTTGGAGGGTCCTGAAACTTGTCATAGATCTCTTTGAGATCGGGGATCAGAGCGAAGCTGTTAAAGGCTGGTTTCGAGGAGTCGATCAGCTCTTTTGTCAGGTCGGGGTACTTTTTCAGGAGCTTGCGTCCTAGCTGTGAATAATTTATGCTGGCCATTTGGTGACGGTATTGAAAGTTTACCGGTGCTGATTCCGGGCTCCGTAACCTCTGGCGGGATCTTTTTGTTATATATTTCCTAGTGCCTTAATATACAGTAAAATAAAATACGTTTTTGAAAGAAAAAGCCGGAGAGTGTCCGGCTTTTTCTATACAATAATAATTATCAACTCTATTTTAGCCTAGTGAAATACTCAGTCAATTTATCCTCTCTTATTAAATCATTAATAAGTAGAGTATCAATTCCATCTGCATTTCGGAGGTCGCTATCTTCGCTTATGTAGTACTCTAAAAAGGGATCAGTCTCAATAATATATTTGTAGAGACTATCTATCGGCAAAAGTGGGACATGATTATTATATTCTTCAATCGTTAGAGAAAGATAGGCTGTATTTACTCCCATCGTGTTGCCCATAAAGAATCCTTGAACAAGTTTAATCGGGGGATCAACCTTTCCCGGAGCTGATGTAATAGTCGCTTTATCCAGAGAAAGCTCAATGGGGACATGGGAAGAATAGTCTTGTTTTGGTTTATGTACATGAATAGTTTTATCTTGATCCAATCCTTTACCACAGGACATTACCAAAAAAGTAACTAATACAGAGAGAACCAGTCCATTTCTCATATTACATAGGATTTTGTTTGTATTTACCAAGCTCATAATTATTAACGTATATCAACTCAAAAATGTTGCAAATTCACTTAATGGTCAAAGATCTCTTAACTAAAAAGATACGTAGACATTGAATGAATTTTCCAAATCTCGTCCGTAATTGTTCTTGAATCTGATGTGACAGGTGTAGTAACCAGATGATGATACACCAGAGCCGTCCCAAACACAAACGATAGATGAATTAATTGAACCAGCACTTTGAAATACGGCCGACCCAGCAAGGGTGAATACCTCACATTCCCAAGAATCTGCATTATCTACAATGAAACAAAGCTCGTCATTAGTCCCATTCGGAGAGAAGTTATTTGTCCAGCTAGTTACAGAAATATCCATCTCCTCCTGATAGTCAGTATTTATCTGAGCCGAAAATACACTACCAACGTCAGCTTTAAACCCCGCTTGAAGAGTAATTGAGTTACCTGCAGTCAAAGTATAGTTACCACCGTTCATGATTGTTAATGTGCTACCGGTAGATGGAAGAGAAATATTTTGTTGCGCATCTTCAGCCAGCGTCCCCGTAACGGTTGTATAAGCAACAGTAGTAATATTAACATCATCTGGTGCTACGTCAGTATATGTGGGCGAGATACCAACAACAGCCATTTGGTTATCCGTGAAATCATATGTGTCTGGGGTTATGCTACTGAGGTAGTGACGGGAAGTATTATACGCTGTATTGCCATAATATCCCCATCCAAAATTGAACCAGAAATAATCAGGGTCAGAACTGTCGTAACCATCAATAACAAATATGTGTTTTGACGTGCTCAAATCACTTTTATCTCCTCTATATAGGACAGGTCTGTTATTATCGATCTCAGATCTTAACAGGTCCTCCCAAGCTGAACCATATAGCCAATCATTTTTAATGTACTTTTTTGCAGCTTCAAATCCAAATTCGTCGTTAAATGCATCTTCAATATTATTAACCGTGGCCATGGATCCAGCACATAATTCCGAAATATTTACTTCGTTGCCTATATCATCAAGCAAATGAGCAATCTCATCGGCATCAGCTTGGGATGTTGAGCTACTAATATATTCGGGCATATCTTCCCAATCGTAAGTGCGATAAGATGATGCTTCAGGCCATTCCCAATACCACATAATTTGCCCCATTGCAACTGGTCCACAGCCAGCAGGCACCTCATCACAGGTGCACCCTGAACCTCCAGAGGGAAAGAAATCATTGTACCTTGGACTACAACCTCCACTCCAATTAAATGATTGATTCCATCTCACATGGCCTCTTCCAGATACGTTGAGCAATTGATCTCCAGGAGTATAAGAAGTAGCAGATTTCAAACTGGAATTTGATAGTAGCTCTTCCCACTTCGCCTTTATTGTCGAATTTGTCAATTCCTTGCCAATAGAATTCACGATTTTATCCTTATATGACTCAATCAGATATGAGAAGGCCTCTGGTTTCTGATCTTCAGTTTTATATGCACCAAGAAGGCTATAACTTAAGACAGGAACAGTGGAATTACTTGCTGAAACTAGAACCCAACCTCCTTCTTCGAAGTTAACAACATAAAATATGGTCTGGGTTTCATTCACGTCAGAAACCAGATTGAGTATAGTATTTGGACCAATGCGTTTGCTGTCCATGAAGTTCAAAGCAACCTTTTTTGCTGCTAAACTGTCAATAGGACTTGAAAACAGACTGCAAAATGGTGCAAGAAATGCGGCGAAAAACAAAATTTTTCTCATTTTGCAATCAATTTTTTGTTAAAATCATTTGCTTCGTCCCGACTAGCTTTCCGTCAGCAACAAGAGAGTACATATACAATCCGGCGTCTAATTCTCCGCTGGATATGATAACCTCCCCACTGCCTTTTTCATATATATTGAAGTTTTTTAATTGCTTTCCAGTCATATCATAAACGAATAATGATGCCGATGTGATATTTTCAGTCAAATAGTAGCCAATTGTTGTTTCTACAGAAAATGGATTGGGATGGTTTTGGAATAAACTTGTTAGCTCCATATTTTCACCTACCTCATCTAATGAGGTGCCAGAGACTGCTGCCCCTTTTAATGATCCACTTGACGAAGCAACTAATTGCTTCAGATCATCTATTTGAGTTTGTTGTTCTTTGATAGCTTCAACTAGTACCGGAATGATCCTTAAATAATTCATAGTATAGATATCAGCATCCTCATCATATGATACGACCTCAGGCAAGACTTCATAGACATCTTGGGCCAAGAAACCAATGAAACCTTTTCTTTCTAGATCAAGTTTGGTTTTCAAACTCTCATCTGAGATCTTAGCCTCATCATATGCAAACTCCTTTTTAAGATCATATTTCACCCCCTGTAGTCTGATAATTTGATCGAGGGATCCTGAGAGGGTTTGGATATTCTCTTTTTGCCTTTTATCTGATAAAGTAGTAAAGTTATATGCAGTGACTTTTCTAATACCATAACTTGATGAACCAATCACACAAGAGTTATTCATTGTTGGTAAGAGTTGCATATCATACATATCAAGATATTTGAATTCAAAACATGACATTGTTGCAGAATAGCCAAACCTTGCTATTCCTTGAACCCAAAGCTGATGAGCTCCAGTTGGGGTTACGTTAATGCCCAAAGTGGATATTTTTGCTTCTGGAGTATAAAAATCGATACCACTGACCGGTGATGCATTAACGCCTAGATGAGTTATTTTTGCTTCTGGCGTAAAGAGATCTATTCCAGTTGTTGGAGTTGCTCCGATACCAACTTCACCACTAGAGTTCATCTCTAATTGGCCATGAGCGACAACACAGAAAATTGAAAGGAGTGCAAGACAAGAAATAATTATTTTTTTCATAGGTTTACTAATTGAGGGTTTTAAAATATTACAGTACCTGTACGCTGAGGTGCAGCGTGCCAGTAGGACAAGAGTAAAAAGATATCTTTAGATGAATTCCATTTCGAAACTACGGTATAATTATCATTAAAAGAAATGGAGATTACAGTCTTGAAGGGGTATTTTTGAGCTATAATAATTTAGAATAGTTATAAACCAGTATGCTGGTTTAATTCGAATGGACCTTGTTCTGTGACCTGTATTTGACGTGTTATAAAACATAACATGTGCTTGGCAATTTTGTCCTTCCCTACCCTTCAATAATTTATAAGCCCCAGCAAAAATTCAAATTACACCTGGATCTTTGGATCAGCGTAAGCCTTCGGTCTGGTACATCTTCCATAGGATAGCCAGTTCCAGTATCTTTGGAGGAAAAGAATTCAATGGACCAATCAGGAAAAGAGGAGCACCGGCGGGATATGTTCTCGCTTATCATGAAGTATGAGAAAAGCAATATCAGTGCCCGGGCCTTTTACCGCCAGCATAATCTGCCAGAGCACATATTCTATTATTGGCTGAGAAAATATAAAGCAGCCTACGATTCTGGTGAGAAGGGATTTCTTCCGGTAGAAATCGGGCCACCGGTTTTGCCACTGGTAGATGAATCCCGTGGAGATATTCAGATCCGATATCCCAATGGCGTTCAGATCACCCTGGATAAGTCAGTGAGTATTTCCAGGATCAAGGCATTGATCAAAGCTATATAGAGGAAGATGTTTTCACTGACCTCCTCTTTTTTTTACTACCTGTATCGTAAGCCTACTGATATGAGAAAATCATTTGATGGTCTCAGCGGCATTGTGCGGGGTCAGCTTGATGGTTCTTCGTCACATTTGGGGATAATTACCTAACAATACATTGTTGATAAAAATCTGAATATAAATCATATAAGTCATATATTTTCTTGGTAATTAGACAACTGTTTTGTATCTTAAAGCAACTGATAAACAATTACTTAAGATGATAAAACAACTAATTGACATGCCGTTTCTAAAAATCCAAAAAATCAACTATTCTGATGATATTATCAGGATTTACGCATCCATTAAATCTCGCCGGTCAAAGTGCCCTCTT
>Ga0164313_10000988_pt1 | contig 24402 bp, 20 predicted proteins | sample GuaBasSedimGuay4_FD_113735 | JGI IMG/M metagenome (GOLD analysis project Ga0164313, IMG submission 113735) | Subseafloor sediment microbial communities from Guaymas Basin, Gulf of California, Mexico - Guay4, Core 4569-4, 0-3 cm | ecosystem: Environmental > Aquatic > Marine > Hydrothermal vents... | reverse complement strand
GACAGTATGTCTATCCTTCCCAGTCACGCAACACTCGGTACGGGTGGCTGGCTAAACCTTACCCGATGGAGACTTTCACTCTATAAGAAGCGCCAAACTTGCTTGGCGCACTGAAAATTTATTGTTTCAATTCCTGCCAGATCTTTTCCCTGATCTCCAACCCCTTGCCGGTGAGGTAGCGCAGGCTGGGCTGGTCGCATTTTTCCAGGTACTCTTTGGTCATGACAAACCCAGGCCAGGCTTTCATCTCGGGTGACACCATGCCCATTACCGATTTATGCACCGGCGGATAGCCGATCCATTCGACATGCATGGCATTGACTTTCGGCCGGAAAAAATAATTCAGAAAAAGGTGGGCAGCCGCCGGGTGTTTGGCTCCAATGGGGATAAATTCGGTATTGGTGCCCCAGAGGGACCCTTCCTTGGGCAGCGCACCCCGCATCTCGGGCTTGTCCCTGGAGAGCAGCCAGCCGTCGCCCGTCCACAATTGTGAAATATGGGCTTCTTCATCTATCAACAGACGCCGCGGCCAGGAATCGTAGGCCATGACCTGGGCTTTCTGCTTCATCAGCAGGTCCCGGGCCTCCATCAGCTCTTTTTCATCATCCGAGGTCCAGGAATAGCCCAGGTATTTCAAGGCCGCACCAATGCTGTCGTAAAAACTGTCGATCATGGTGATTTTGCCGGTGTATTTGGTGGAGTCGAACAACAGCCCCCAGGATTGCGTCTTGGGATCGTTAGGATCCACATACTTGGAATTGAAGGCAAAGGTGACCATATATAACGCGCTGGGTACGTGATACTGGTTGCCGGGATCGAAGTCCGCCGATTTGAACCCGTCCATCAGATAATGCTTCACATTGGGCAGGTAATCGTAATTAATCTTCTGGATCAAACCTGCCGGAGCCATCTTCATCACGTTGTTGGGACCCGTCCCCAACACCAGATCGTAAGGTGTTTTGGGGTTCAACATAAATTTGGTCATCATCTCGTCCGTACTGGCAAAATGATCCCGGGTAATCTTCACCCCAAATTCCTTGGTGAAATTGGTAAACAGTTCTTCAGGATACCACTCGGCCCAGTCGTAGATGTTGAGCACATTCCCCTCCGCCCGAACTTGGTCCAGGCAGGCTTTGGGGACAGGGTAATTCTTGGTTGTGTCGGCCGCCGTCGCCTGAATACCGAATCCCAGAATAAGTGCCGCACACACCAACCATACCAGACTGCTCTGAAATTTCTGTTTGTTTAACATGGATACTGCCTCCTTTATGCTTTTAGGTTTTCCTGATTGAATCCTTTGCCGAGCGTCTCAATTTTTCACAAATATGTTTTATGCATTTTTTAGTTCAGCTGCGGCCCTGTCCAGTATGCCCTGGATCACTTTTTTTGTGTCCGGGGAAAGCGGTTGGGGCTGGTGATTTTCCAGAATCCACTTTACCTTCTCGTTCAGAACCTGTCCCAGCTTTTTTGAACCACCCGCTTTCCATGTCTCATAATTTTCCCGGTTGATCAAGTTGGGGTACCAGATGGACTTGAAATGCTGCATGGTGTGGTCCTCTCCGAGAAAATTGCCTTCAGTCCCGACCTTGTGGATCAAATCCACGGCCGTGGTTTCCCTATTCACCTCGATGCCCCTTAAAAAATATTTGTTGGCCTCGATCATCTCATCAGCCAGCACCATGAGTTCCCAGCATGCGGTGAGGCCGGATTCGAGGTACCCCACATCGTGAACCATGCTGCTGCCCGCAAGGCCAGCCTGGAGAATGGAAAAGCAGGCTTCATAGGCTGCCTGTTCATCCAGAACCTTGGCGTCGCTGCACCCGCCCGTATTGAAATCGGGCAGGCCGTAATATGCGGCCAGTTCCTTGAGGGCCACGTTGCAGAGCATCGCTTCCGGTCCCACGTAAAGATAGACTGATGTTTTCATGTCCAGGGGTGCACTGCCGCCGCCGGTTATGATCGGGGCGCCTTTGTGTTTGAGCTGGGTGATCACCAGGCCGCTTAAAAATTCGGCATTGGACAGGGTGATGGCGCCCGCCAGGGTCACCGGTGCGGTGCCTCCCATGATGGGGCCGCTGACATAGACCACCGGGATTCCTTTTTCAGCACAGAACATGAGCTTCTGCAGGGAGTCCGGCGGGTGGGTCAGTGGCGTGATGGGTTCGGTGTAGTGAATCATGAACGGCCGGTTGCGAAAATTTTCCGGGCCGCCGGTCACCATCGATGCCATTTCATGAATATCGGCCAACCCCTTCAGGCTCCACGCGGTGAACAGGATGGGTTTGGTCGTATTTTCTAGTTGCAGCACGAAGTTGTGCCGGTCCGATATGGACGGGTTTACCTCGTCAGGGGAAGTCCCACCCATGCTGGCACAGAAACTGATATTCGGTAGATAATCGCAGATCCGGGCGGCTTTGGCCACGTCATCGCCTTTTGGCAGCCGCCGTTCACCGCTATCCACATCGATGACACACTTGGTGTCGGTTCCCAGCCCGTAATGGACGTTGTTTCCCTGCATGCGCATAGCCGGTTCGCCATTGCGATCGTAGACCGTGATACGCTTGGGCGCATGCCCCAGGCATTCTTCCACCAGCCAGGAGGGAATTTTAACGCTGTTTTTATCCCTTACGTCGGCCCCGGCCTGTTCCAGAAGCGCCAAAGCTTCGGGCAGCAGTACCTTGACACCTGTCCTTTCCAGCACTTCGAGGGAGGCCTCGTGTATCTGGCGCACCTGGTCCGCAGACATCAGTTTCAGCTGGGGCCTTGCCATCATTTCGTGTCCGTCGGTTAATTCGATACCGGTCATAGTTCTTTTCCTTTCGTCCATGCTATGGTAGATCCTTATCCATAGAAATATTTTCCTCGATTAACATTGTTATCGTTGCAACAAAGAGATGCTGGTTTCTGGATACTTGAGGCGATTGGCATCGAGCATCCAGGAACCAGTATCAAGCATCCAGCCCATCGAAATGGCTGATATGGTTGCGCATGATCATCTCCGCCTCACCCGGTTCTCTGCGCCGCAGGGCGTCCACCAGCCGGCGCCAATCCTTTACTGCGGTTTTTACGTAAGCACGATCGATGGGATCCTTTTCCCACATGGGGTAAAGCAGGATCTTGTTGATGGTCTTGAGGATGGGGACATAGACCGTATTGCCGCAGATTTTCACCAGGCATTGGTGCAGGGCCACCTCCAGATTGATGAACCGCTGCTGATCCAGGGGATTCCGGTCGAGCAGGGCGGCAACACCGTCAACATCTGTTTCAAGAGCCGAGATTTCGTCCATGCTGGCGCGTTCGGCCGCCAGGGACGCCACCGTGCTTTCCGTAGCGGAGCGAAACTCCGCCAATTCCAGCTGCGTCACGTTTTCCGTGCGCATCAGCATGCCCAGCGTTTCACCCAGGCGTTCCTGTATACGGTCGGCCACGAACGTGCCGCCCTTGGAACCGATCTTGATTTCCAAAAGGCCCTTCTGCTCCAGCACCCGAAAGGCTTCCCTGAGGGTGCGGCGGCTGGTGCCCAAAGATTCGATCAGTTCCCGTTCCGGCGGCAGTTTGTCTCCCGGCGTCAGCCTGCCGGAAAGAATGGTCTCCTCGAGCTGGTTGATGACCACCTGATATGCCCGCACCGGTGCAATGGGTTTAAAGAGTTCCATGTTCGGCCTCCGTCAACATTTATTAATCGGAATAATTACAATGGTACCACCATTTATAAAAAGATCAATAAAAAATATCCTCAGCATCAACAATTATCAGGATAGATAGCCACCAAAACGCAAAGACGCTAAGAAGTATATTTAATTCTTAGCGTCTTTGAGCTTTGTAGTTGTTGCCCCGGTCGATGCTCCCGGATCCTGCGGAAATTCTTAAGTCTCCGGCATTGGCATTTACAAACGCCGAATCGTCACCGATATTACCTGCATATAATGCCGGCTACTCGGACATCAATTTTACCTGACGAGGCGTGTCGATGCCGAAACGCTTCATGCGGTTCCACACCGTCACACGCGAAACACCGAGAAACTCGGCGGCCTTTGACTTGTTACCGCTCGCCCTTTCCAGGGCATCGATCAGTTCTCTTTTCTCGATTTCGTTCATACGGTAAGATGCCCTGCGTACAGTCGCCTTGGGCTGTTTGCGGGGCTGAAATATATCCGCAGGGAAATGAAAAGGTTGTATCATAGAATCTTGGCAGGTGACAAATGCGTATTCGAACGCACTCCTGAGTTCGCGGACATTACCCGGCCAGGCATACCCCATGAGAGCATCCATGGCCTCCCGACTGATGCCTTCGATGGACTTTCCGCTCTTTAAACGCATTTTCCTGAAAAATGCTTCCGCCAGAAGCGGTATATCCTCGACTCTCTGGCTCAACAGCGGCAGGTGAATGGGAATGACGTTGATCCTGAAATAAAAGTCCTTCCGGAATATACCCTGGTCCACCAGCTGCACGAGTTCTCTGTTGGTGGCCGAAATGATTCTGACATCGACGGGTATGGGGGTGCTGTCGCCCACGCGCTCCACGGTCTTTTCTTCCAGCACCCGTAACAATTTGACTTGGGTGGATAGGGGCATGTCACCGATTTCATCCAGAAATATGTCGCCCTGGTGAGCCTTTTCAAACCTCCCCGCCCTGTCTTTGTAGGCACCGGTGTAAGCACCCTTGACATGCCCGAACAGCTCGCTTTCCAGCAGGCTCTCGGTGAGGCTGGCACAGTTGACTTTGACGAAAGGCTTTTTTCTGCGCAGGCCGATCTCATGGATTGCCTTGCTGACCAGCTCCTTGCCGGTCCCGCTCTCACCGTGGATGATCACCGGCGCATCCGAACCTGCTGCATTTTCGATGAGGTCGTATACCTGGCGCATGGCGGGCGAATTGCCGATGAGCCCGTGAAAACCGTCCTTGGAACGCATTTCACGGCGAAACTCCTCCAACTGGCTCTCTTTTTCCATGATCTCGGTGATATCGGTGACCGTCTCCACGGCTCCGATAATATTCCCGTCGTTGTCTTTCAATATGGAAGCGTTTTTCAGCGCATGAATCGGGGTCCCGTCTTTGGTGGTTATGATGCATTTACGCTTGTTGATAGTGCCTTTTTCAAACAGGGTGCACCAGTGACGTCCGTCATCGAGAAGGGCATTTTTACAGATGTTACAATCGAGTACGGTACAGGGACGGCCGATCAGCTCCTCTCGGTCGTAACCGGTAATCACCTCGAAAGCACGGTTTACGGAAACGATGGCACCCTCGGTATTCACGATCATGATGCCATCGCGGATCGTGTTCACCACCGTTTTCCAGTATGTATCTAATTCATGATCGAACATAGATCTTAAAGCACCATCGTGTAAAAGGGTTGCGTGTAAAGCCTTAACACCTGTAAAGAAGGGTTGCTTAACAGTTTAACACTCTCTTAACAACCCCCGTGTTGCCTGTCTGTCATCATCGCATCGAACCTGCCGTTTTTCAATGAAAAAATAATTGTTGCTATGTGATCATCCAACCTGGCCCCGATTTTGCTTTACCCAATCACCAGATGAATGGAGGCAAACACCTGCAGAATAAAATGGACATAGAATACACACTCGATTTCAGGGGGTCGATTACCCCCATCATGCTTTTAAAAATGACCCAGATGTTTTCCAAAATGAAAGCGGAAGAGATTCTGGAGATTCGGGGGAGTGATCCGGATACACAAAAAGACCTTTTTAAAGTGCTGCCGAGTGCCTCTTACGAACTTATTTCGGTGGACACCTCGGAAAAATACGGGTTGGAATATTTCTACCGTATCCGTCTGAGAAAACGTGCAAAGGATTAGAGAGGAAAAGCAATGGGAGAAAAAGCAATACGATTGGAAACCAACAAAAAAAGTATTTTCATGGACAAGGTCAAGGATCTCCTGCCGGACGGCGGAAATCTCAATCTGTGCCTGACCTGCGGGGCCTGTTCCTCCGGGTGTCCGGCCACCGGCCTCGGCGGCATGGATCCCCGCAAGTTTCTGCGCATGGCCGCCCTCGGCATGGATGCAGAGATCCTGAGTTCAAACTGGGTGTGGATGTGCACCATGTGCCAGCGCTGCGTCTACGTCTGCCCCATGAAGATCGACATTCCACAACTGGTATACAATGCCCGTGCCACCTGGCCTAGGGAAGAACGGCCCAAAGGCATCCTGGGTTCCTGCGACATGGCCCTGCGCAACGACAGCACCAGCGCCATGGGGGCGACACCCGAAGACTTTCAATTTGTGGTGGAGGACGTGCTGGAGGAGTACCAGGAAGCACAACCCGAATTTGCCGACATGCAGGCTCCCATCGACAAACAGGGCGCCGAGTTTTTTTTGAACCAGAACTCCAGAGAACCGGTCACCGAACCCGACGAACTGCTTCCACTGTGGAAAATCCTGCATCTCGCCGGCGTGGACTGGACTTACGGTAGCAAGGGGTGGGCCGGCGAGAACTACTGCATGTTCCTGGCGGACAACGATTCATGGGAACAGGTCACCCGCACAACGGTCAATCAGGCCAACGTACTGGGGTGTAAGACCTTTCTCAACACGGAGTGAGGGCACGTCACTTTCTCAGTCCTGGCAGGACTGAAAAAATTCAACCTCGAACACAACTTCGTCGTCAAAAATATTTACGAATACTACGCCAGGTGGATCCGCGAAGGCAAACTGAAGGTCAACGCCGACTGGAACAAAGACCTCAAGATCAAGTTTACCGTGCAGGACCCCTGCCAGATCGTCCGCAAAGCCTACGGCGATCCGATTGCGGAGGATCTCAGATTCGTGGTCAAATCGGTGGTGGGCGAAGAAAATTTCATCGACATGGCCCCCAACCGTTCCAACAACTACTGCTGTGGCGGCGGAGGCGGGTTCCTCCAGTCGGGTTTCAAGGAAGAACGCCTGCAGTACGGCAAGCTGAAGGACGATCAGATCAAGGCCACCGGCGCCGACTACTGCATCGCCGGCTGTCACAACTGTCATGCTCAGATCCATGAACTGAGCGAGCATTACGGCGGCAATTATCCGGTTGTCCATCTGTGGACACTTATCTGTCTTTCTTTGGGGATACTGGGTCCCAACGAACGCGAATACCTGGGCGATGACCTCAAAGAGGTGAATGTCTTTCATCCGGAGACAGCGATGTAACTGACACATAAACCAACAATACAAGGAAGAGATGAATTATGAGTTTTCGTAAACGTTTGTCGGCAGGTGAATTTGTTGTTCTGGCCGAAATGAACACACCCAAAGGGGTCAACATTTCCAAAATGGTGCTGGATTCACGCCGCATCAAGGGTCGGGTCGATGCCGTCATCATTCCCGATATGGACAACGGTGTCATGAAGATGAGCGCCCTGGCCGGAGGTGTACTGATGCAGCAGCAGGGTATGGAGGCCATCATCCATGTTTACGGCAGGGACCGCAACAGCCTGGCGCTGCAGGGGGACTTGCTGGCCGCCCATGTGCTCGGCATCCAGAACCTGATCGTTGTGCACAGTGAAGACATGGCCGTAGGCGACCATCGTGATGCCCAACCGGTTAACGAACTGGATGAGCCGGGCCTGCTGGCCGCTATCCGGACGCTCCAGGAAGGCAATGATATGGCCGGCTTCGAACTCGATGGCAGGCCTGATTTTACCACCGGCTGCACCCTGGCCTCGTTCAAGGATTCGGAACTGGATCTTGCCGAAAAAAAAGTTGCCGCCGGCGCCGGCTTCATCGTCACCCCGCCGGTTTTCGATATAGATACTTTTTCGACCTTCATGGAAAAGGCCCAAAAGCTGAACGTCCCCGTGATCCCCACGGTGTTTCTGATAAAATCCGTGGCCATAGCACGCTACATCGCCACCAGTGAACCGGATGCCAATCTCTCGGAAGACCTGATCAAACGCATCCGCAAGGCCTCCGACCGTGAAATGGAGGGCATTAAAATCGCCGGTGAAACCGTTGCCGCACTGCGCGGCATGGCCCATGGGGTTAGGATTCAGACCCTGGGGTGGGAGCACCGCCTCGGGGCGATTCTGGATACGGCAGGTCTATAAACCGGCTGCGGGTAACAGAATGAATCTACCGGATGCACCGGAATAAACCGCTTGCACCGGGATCGCAGCCTGCCATTTGGGCAGACAAACCATTATCAAAGCATTCATGAACAGGAATTACAGGTATGATGAAGAATCAAGACACGATGTCATCCCATAAAAAAATACTCGTAGTCGGCGGGGGTATCGGCGGTATTAGAGCTGCCATGGATCTGGCGGAATCCGGCCGGGACGTTGTCCTTATCGACAAATCCATATCCATCGGCGGCCTGATGACCCAGCTGGACCGGACATTCCCCACCAACAACTGCGATTTGTGCACCATATCCCCCCGTCTTTCCGAAGGCGGGCGGCAGGAGCGCATCGAGCTGATGACTATGACAGAAGTTAAAACCGTTTCCGGCGAGAAAGGAAACTTCACCGTGACCCTGTCCCAGGCGCCCCGTTATATCGACCTCGACAGATGTACGGCCTGCGGGGACTGCTACAAGGCTTTTCCGGAATGCGTCACCTTCAGTCCGGGCCTGGACCACCGGACACCCACCTGCATGCGTTATCCCCAGGCCATTCCCCAGGCCTATGCCATCAACATGCAAAAATGTCAGGATGTCGAAGCGCTGGAAAACATCTGCAAGGCCGGTGCCATTTTGCCACAGCAGGAACTAAAAATGACGGAACTGGACGTGGGCGCCGTCATCCTCTGTCCGGGTGCTGCGATTTTCGACCCGTCCGGGCTGGACCATTTTGAATACGAAAAAAATCCGGACGTGGTCACCAGTCTGGAATACGAACGTATTCTTTCAGCCTCAGGGCCCACCCAGGGGGAACTGGTGCGACCTTCCGACGGGAAAAAGCCGGAAAAAATCGCCTGGATCCAGTGTGTCGGGTCGAGGGGTATCCAGAAAGGAGCCGCCTCGTACTGCTCAAGCGCCTGCTGCATGTTCGCCCTGAAAGAAGCCATGGTAACCAAGGAACGGTTTCAGGATTCCATTGAAACCACCATCTTCTACATGGATATCCGCACATTCGGCAAGGAATACGAACAGTACCGCGAACGTGCAGAAAACGAATTTCACGTCAACCTGCTTCGCAGCCGTCCCCACAGCATCGTGGGTGATGCCGCCACGGGCAACTTGAACATTACCTATACGACCGACAATGACGGCCTTTCCAAAACAGAAGCTTTTGACATGGCAGTACTCTCAACCGGATTCTGCATTCCGGACGACATCAAAGATATGGCCCTTAACATGGGCATCGAATTGAACGCCCACAATTTCGCCAAAACCGACGTGTTCAGCCCGGTATCAACGTCCATACGCGGCATCTACGCATGTGGGCTGTTTGAAAGCCCCAAGGACATTCCCGAAACCATGGTCCAGGCCAGCGCTGCGGCCTGTTTGGCAGCCAGAGAAACCCATCCGGCTGTAAACACGGAAGAAGACACGACAAAGAATCTGCCTGAAAGGGATGTCAGCAACGAAGACCCCAAGGTCGGCATTTTCATCTGCGACTGCGGGCTGAACATCGGCGGTGTCGTGGACACCCAGTCCCTGGCGGACTTCGGCAAAACGCTGCCCCAGGTCGCGGTGTCGCAAGTTGTCGGGCACGGGTGCAGCAAAGTCGCCATGGACATCATTAAGCAAACCATCATCGACCAAAAACTCAACCGTGTCGTTATCGGCGGCTGTTCACCCCGCACCCATGAAACCAAGTTTCAGGATCTTCTGAAAAAAGCAGGTCTGAATAAATACCTGGTGGAAATCGCTAACATCAGGGACCAGAACACCTGGGTGCACGCAGATGCCCCCCAGGCAGCCCTGCAGAAAGCACAGCACCTCATCCGTATGGCCGTAACCAGCGTCAAGTGCTCACACCCGCTGACCGACCACTCGCTCCCCATGAACAAGGATATTCTCGTGGTCGGGGGCGGTATCACCGGGATGAGCTCGGCACTGAGCCTGGCGGATCAGGGCTTCAAGGTATTCCTGGTGGAAAAAACTGCCCAGTTGGGCGGCATTGCTAAAAACATCCAGAAAACCATTGAGGGACAGACCGTACCGCCCTTTATTGAAGCCTTATCCAAAAAAATCGTCCAACATTCAAGTATCGAAGTGATTTTCAATGCCTTCATCGTCGACCACACGGGTATGCCGGGGATGTTTAAAACCGGGCTGCAGATCGCGCCGCAGATGTACTACCGTCAGATCGATCACGGTATAACCATCCTGGCCACCGGGGCCCTGCAAAACAGACCCAACGAATACCTGCTGGGTGAACACCCGGATGTGATGACCCAGCTCGACATGGACGGATTTCTGGAGAAAGCCCCGGACCGGATAAAGGCCATGGGCACGGCGGCCATGATCCAGTGCGTGGGCTCGCGCTGCCCTGACAACCCCGACTGCTCGCGTGTCTGCTGTCAGTCGGCTGTCAAAAACGCCCTGCGCATGCTGGACATCAACCCGGACATACGAATTTTCGTGCTTTACCGGGATATGCGCACCTATGGCTTCCTGGAGGATTACTACCTGGAAGCCCGAAAACGGGGCGTTATATTCGTACGCTATGAAAAGGACAATCCACCCGAGGTTGAAGCCGCTGAAAAAGGTGTAACGCTTTCTTTTGTCGATCCGATACTGGGAAAACGGCTTTCGTTGTCAGCAGATTGCCTCTGCCTGAGCACGGGCCTGGTGGCCGACGATGAGTCCACCGAAGATCTGGCCATGATTTTCAGACTCCAGAGAACCCGGCAGGGCTTTTTCCTGGAAGACCATGTCAAGCTGCGGCCGCTGGATCTGTCCACACCGGGATTTTTTGTAGCCGGGACGGCCCATTCACCCAAAAATATCAAGGAGAGCATTGCCGACGCTCAGGCCGTGGCCGGACGGGCCCAGGCGCTGCTGGCTAAAAACACCATCGAACTGGGTGCCGCCATCGCCCGCGTGGATAGTAACAAGTGCGCGGCCTGCCTGATCTGCGTGCGGGCCTGTCCCTTTGACGTACCCTTTATCAATGCGGACGGGTATTCGGAAATTGATCCGGCCAAATGTCATGGTTGCGGTGTCTGCGCTGCCGAATGTCCGGCCAAGGCCATTCAGCTGATGCAGTTCGAAGACGATCAGATTCTGGCAAAACTGGATGGTCTCCTGGAAAGGATGGTTGCATAATGGAACAATTTGAACCGGTTGTCGTGGCCTTCTGCTGCCACTACTGTGCCTATACGGCGGCGGATATGGCTGGCAGCAAACGCCTTGCCTACCCGGCCAATGTCAACATCGTGCGGGTGCCCTGCTCGGGAAAAGTCGACGCGATTCACCTGATGAAAGCCTTTGAAAAAGGGGCCGACGGCGTATACGTGGCCGGCTGCCTGGAAGGCGACTGCCATTTTAAAAATGGCAACACCCAGGTCGCTCGCCGCGTTGCCTATGTAAAAAGGCTTCTGGATGAAATCGGTATCGGCGGGGAACGGCTGGAAATGTTCTACATGTCGGCCGGCATGGGGGAACGTTTCGCACGGATAGCCACCGAAATGACAGAAAAAATTCGGGACCTGGGACCCAACCCGGTAAAATCCGCGCTCAATAAAAAAAAAGGGAAAGCCGTCGCCTAAAGGCCGCCTTAGGGAATCCGGAAGCCAAACGCGGTCGGAGCCCTCGATGACAGGATTTCCGAGAAATAAACCAAAGGAGAGTGAACCACAATGATCACAGCTGAAAGAAAACCCTTGGAAGAAATCGTTGCCAGCGTGAAGCCCTTTCAACGCATACTGCTTGTGGGCTGCAACGAATGCGTCACGGTCTGTGCTGCAGGCGGGCGCAAGGAGGTTGGGCTTCTGGCCTCCGCGCTCCAGATGCATTTCATGACAGAGGGTAAAACCATCGACATCAAGGAAATAACCCTCGAAAGGCAGTGCGACCCCGAATACGTGGAAGAACTGAACGTTCATATGGACCAGGCTGATGCCGTTCTGTCCATGGCATGCGGGTGCGGCGTGCAGGAGATAGCCCGACGATACCGTGAAAAACCTGTCTTTCCGGCAGTGAACACCAAATTCATGGGCGCTTCGGAGCGGCAGGGTGTCTGGGCTGAAAGATGCCAGGGGTGTGGTGACTGCCTGCTGGGCCTGACCGGCGGAATCTGCCCGATTGCGCGTTGCTCCAAGCGTCTGCTCAACGGTCCCTGCGGCGGGTCCACTACAGGAAAATGTGAAATCAGCCCGGAAGTGGACTGTGTCTGGCAACTGATCTGGGACCGGCTGAAAGCACTCGGCATGCAAGATAGATACGAGGATATTATGCCGGCCAAAAACTGGCAAACCGGCAGGGGCGGTGGACCCCGGAAGATCATAAGAGAGGATTTGGCAGAATGAAAACCGAAAGCAGGCTAGAAAAAGTATTGGCATCAGGTAATTTGGCGGTAACTTCGGAGTGCGGACCTCCCCGGGGGGCCCTTCCGGATAAAGTAAGAGAAAAAGCTGAAATGCTCAGAGGGTACGTGGACGCGATCAACGTCACCGACAACCAAACGGCCATGGTCCGCATGTCGAGCTTTGCGGCATGCGTGATCATCAAACAGATGGGGCTGGATCCCATTCTACAGATGGTCACCCGGGACCGCAACCGCCTGGCCATGCAAGCCGATATCCTGGGCGCCTATGCCCATGGCATCGACACCATGCTCTGCCTGTCGGGTGACCATCCTTACTTCGGCGATCACCCCCAGGCCATGAACGTGCATGACATCGATTCCATCCAGTTCGTTCAGATGGTCCACCAAATGCGCGAAGAAGGCAAGTTCATGGGTGGTGGCGACATACTCAACCCACCCAAGATGTTTATCGGTGCGGCGGCAAACCCCTTTGCCGACCCTTTTGAACTGCGTGTGGCCCGCCTGGCCAAAAAAGCCAAGGCCGGCACCGATTTTGTGCAGACCCAATGCATCTACAACCTGGACAAATTCGAACTCTGGATGAAAGGCGTAAGAGACCGCGGCCTCCATGAAAAGGTGCACATCCTGGCCGGCATTACCCCCATGAAAACCGCCGGCATGGCCCGCTACATGAAAAATAAAGTGCCGGGAATGGATGTCCCGGACGAAGTCGTCGACCGCATGGCCGGCGTTCCCAAGGAAAAAATGGCCGAAGAAGGCATCAAGATATGTGTTGAATCCATCCAGCGCCTCAAAGAAGTCAAAGGCGTGAGCGGTTTCCACATCATGGCCATTGAATGGGAACAGAAGGTCCCGGAGATTGTTGAAAAAGCCGGTCTCTATCCACGACCGGAGAATCTTTAGCATTCTTTATGTCCGTTGTGGTTCGAATTGACCTTTGGATAGACAAGCAGATCAATTTGAATGCGTATATCAAACCATTTAGATAAAAATAACAACCAAGGAGGAACATACAATGAGTGACAAAAAGCTGATACTGGTAGTGGACGACGACCCGGATTTGGTGGAATCGGTATCCATGAAACTGGAGAGCGAGAATTTTCAGGTAGCTAAGGCTTACGACGGTATCGAGGCCATGGACAGGATCAAGGAGGAGCGCCCGGCGCTGATTATCCTGGATGTGATGATGCCCCGAAAAAACGGTTATGAATTGTGCGACGAATTGAAAAATTCCGATGAGTACAAAGATATCGTGATCGTGCTTCTGACCGCCGTGGCCGACGCCGTGACGTCCACCAGCTACACCCACATGGACGGCAAGACCACCCTGGCCGATGACTTCATCCCCAAACCCATCGAACTGGACAAACTCATGGAGATCGTCAAGGAAAATCTCGAGTAGCATGGTTAGGCGTGGGCATAAAGAAAAATGAGGCCTTCAGCAAATGAATGAAAACCTACGGGCGGACGGTATCAAACTGAGTCTCGAAATGACCCTGGTCACGATCAGGACATCTTCGGGCGGGTTGGATCCGAACGCCCGTTTTCTGAGATTGATGGGTGAAAACCGGATAAACCTGCCGTTCCTATGCTCTGCAGCCCGGGACGATACAACCGTGGGCACCTACTGCATATTAACCGAAGACGTCACAAGAGCAAACAATGTTATCACCTCTGATAAAACCGTAATGACACATATAGAATACCTGCCCTCCGTCGGCACTATTTCGGTTTTCCCCCATAATTTCAACCTGGCGTTTTTTGGTATGATACTGCGACTCATGGGCGAATTGGGCGCACCGCTGCACGGCCTGGCCACATCGATCTCAGCGCTGTGCATGGTTACGGATTTTTCCCTGCTGGAGCAAATCGCGGGCTACCTCGCCCGGTATGTCTCTCTGCCTGGAAATCATTCGCCTTTCAACCCGGATATCAGTATAAAATCTATATAGCCGACAACAGCCGGGTGACCCCGGCATTAAAATCGAAGCGTGAGACCTGTGGAAACCATAGCAGTTTATTGGGAAGAAAATATAAAAACGTACGGTATCCGGAAAGAGACAAAGCTCTGCCTGGTCCAGATGGACATCCTTCCCGTCTGCCTGGTTGAACAGGGACAACAGCTTGCCGAACTGGGCCAAGGCGAAACAAAGGTCAGATTAATCCTTGCCCACCACCACGAACCGGGGTTATTGCGATTGTACATGGTGTTCGAAAACAGGTGGCAAGGCGCGCTGGCTGAATTTTTTTCCCGGCCGGATCTCCAGGAGGTTTCCGGTCGTTTTCTGCTTGAATCCCCGGTGGAGATGCTTAACTTTCACGGGCCGCATTTTGGGGATCGTTATGGTATCGCCGATATGGCTTGCGACGCATTAAAAAAAGAAAATATCCGATTTATGCTGATGGGATGTTCGGCGGCATCCGTTCATTTTATTTTTCCGGAGAAAATGGCGGCCAGGGCTGAAAAAGCCCTTGGGTCCGTTTTCAAGGCACCTTAGAATATGAATGAAAAAATACTGCAGGAAATGGACTGGAGGGTCAGGGTGTTCGATTCCCTCTCCTTCCCCACCCTGATCATCAGGCCGGACAAATCCATCCTCACGGCCAATCAGATATTCCTCGAAAGGCGCAGCCTGGAAGTCAAACAGATTGTCGGGAAAAAGTGCCACGAGGTCTTTTACGGGGAGAAGATATGCCCCAATACCATCTGCCCGCTGAAGAAAGTAATCGCCGAAAAAAAAGGCCAGTCCATCATTCGCCGGACACAATCCCTGACCGGAAAACAGATCTGGGAAGACCGGGTTTTCTCCCCGATCCTCGATGAAGACGGCAACGTAGACTGTATCATGGAGAGTGTGCGGGATATCACACGGCTGAAGAATCTCGAAGTCACGCTCAAAGAAGCTGAGGCCTTTCTGGAAAAAATCATTCACGGTTCACCTGTTGCCATCATGGCGGCAGACCGCTATGCCAATATTCTGCTCATGAATCCCGCGGCCGAAGATCTGTTCGGCTATACACGGCGGGAAGCCATCACCCGGATTTCGGTGGAAAACCTCTACCCCGGCGGCACGGCCAAAGGTATCATGAAACAGTTGCGAAGCAGAAAACAAGGTGGGAAAGGCAAGCTGTTGAGTACCAACACGACTATTCTGAATGCCGACGGCGAAGAGATTCCGGTAGAACTCAATGCCTCCATTATCTATGAAGATGATTCCGAGGTGGCCACAGTGGGTATCTACAAAGACCTTCGCACGATCATGGCCATGGAAGAAAAACTTAAAAAAGCCAGCACCCAGATCATCCAATCAGAAAAATTGGCCTCACTGGGCAAACTGGCAGCCGGCGTAGCCCACGAAATCAACAACCCCCTCACCGGAATCCTGCTCTATGCCAACATGGTACTGGACGGCATGGACGCAAACAATACGCACCGCAAAAAACTCCAGAATGTCGTGGAGGATGCCAACCGGTGCAGTGACATTGTAAAAAACCTGCTGGCTTACAGCCGCCAGACCAACCCCACAAAAAAAATACTGGCCTTGAATACCCTGGTGGATGAAAGTCTTGCACTGATCCGGGATCAAAAACTCTTCATGCATATCAAACTCCGGAAATCCTTCACCCCGGAGGAAATGCACATTCAGGTGGACAAAAACCAGATGGCCCAGGTCGTCATCAACCTGGTCATGAACGCGGTGGATGCCATGGACAAAAAGGGCATCCTCACCCTGCGAACCTACCGAACTGTAGAAACCGGCACCGTCTGCCTGGAAATATCCGATACCGGATGCGGTATCCCGGAAAACAACCTTCCCAAGATATTCGACCCCTTTTTTACCACCAAAGCACTGGGCCAGGGAACCGGTCTGGGCTTGAGCACCGTTTACGGTATCATCAAGGAAAATCATGGGGAAATCTCGGTCAAGGAAACCGGCAGCCAGGGGACCACATTTATCATTCAATTCCCCGAACACACGACAACATCAGGAGGCGCCTTTCTCTAAAAGTGCCGATTTTGATGTGAAGGAAGACAACTATGCAGGAACACAAATCCGGAAACCAACTCTATACGCCTAAAATTCTGGTTGTGGATGACGAAATGCGCATCCGGGAAGGGTGCCAGGAAATACTGAATCAGGAGGGGTTCGAGGTATCCACCGCCGACAGCGGAAAAAAGGGGCTTGAGATGATTGCCCGGGAACACTTCGACATCGTTCTCCTGGACCTCATGATGCCGGAAATATCCGGCCTGGATGTTCTGCCCGAAGTGAAATCATCTCACCCGGACACGGTTGTGATCGTCATCACCGGATACGCCACCATAGAACACTCCATCGAGGCCATGAAAGCGGGTGCCTTTGACTTTATCCCCAAACCGTTTTCACCGGAACAACTCAAGGTGGTCGTGTCCAAAGCCATCGAGTACACCCGGGCGCTCCAGGACATTGCCAAGGAAAAATCCCGTATGCGGGGACTCATCAACCGGCTGTCCGACGGCGTCATGGCCACGGACGACCAGGAAAGGGTCGTGCTGGCCAACCCGGCGTTTATGAAAATGATAAACTTCCGGGGAGAAAAGGTCATCGGGCACACGGTCAAATCTTTTATAAATAAACCTAAACTGCTGGATATGATCGATAAGGCCCTCTCCATGCCCCTGGACAAGTTTGTGGAACTCATCGAGGAGATCCATTTCGGCGGAAACGGTGACATGGAAGAAACCGTTTTAAATGCACACTGCACACCATTCAGGGACAGAACCGGTTTGAACCTGGGGACGATTACCGTCCTGCATGACATCACCGCCTTGAAAAAGATCGACCGTATGAAATCCGATTTTGTCTCCATGGTTTCCCACGAGATCAGAAGCCCCATGAACTCGGTTCTTATGCAACTCAAAGTGATTCTGGACGGTCTGGCCGGCGAAGTTTCTGAAAAACAGACCGAAATTCTGAACAGGGCTTCCAAAAAAATCAACAGCCTGGTGGAGATGGCCTCGGAACTCCTCGACCTTGCCAAAATCGAGTCGGGCCTGATCACCCTTGAAAAAGAGGCTGTACAATTTAATGAACTCCTGGAAGAGCAGTGCGTGTTTCAGCAGGAAAGCGCCGCCGCAAAAAACATTACCATCCATTTTGAGACGACATCGGACCTGCCGCCTGTTTCGGCTAACCGTCAGAATATGGAGGAGGTCATCTCCAATCTGATAACCAATGCCATCCAATACTCCCCGGATGGGGGCACAATCGATCTGGCCGTTACCCTTGAAAACGGGTATCTCTGCATCCATGTAAAGGACACCGGCCTGGGAATGCCCGCAGAAGATCTGGAACGGATTTTCGACCGGTTTTACCGGGTCAAGAACGAACGGACCCGTTACATCACGGGAACCGGCCTGGGCCTGCCCATCGTAAAAAAAATTATCCAAGCACACCACGGCACCATTCGCGTGGAAAGCGTCGAAGGCCAAGGAAGCGTTTTTCGAGTCTATATCCCCCACCTGACTGAGTAATCCCCATAGTTGCATAAACAACATGTTGTAATGAAATCCTTCCTCAGACACCGCATGTTCTCTTTCATTTCTCTTGACTTCCCTTTTCAATATGTGGCATAGCCTCTCTCATTGTTTTTGACACGATACCGGGTACCATTGGAGTTGAAAAATTGAAATATGCGATTGAGGTTTTTTCCTGAAAAGAAAAAGCGTCAAAACGTATTGTTATGTTTAGAAATCGGGCGTTTATACAAATTTTAATGCGCTTTCGGCAATAACGCAGACAGATTGCTGTAATTTATATGTTTTTATAACCAAACCAACAATTTGTAACCTTTATTAAGGAGTCAACATGGGGTCAGAACAAATTAAAAAGAGCGGTTCCGTGCTCGTTGTAGGTGGTGGTATAGCCGGCATGCAGGCCTCCCTGGATCTGGCCGATGCCGGATACTTCGTTTATCTCGCAGAAAAGTCCTCTGCCATCGGCGGCATCATGAGCGCGTTAGACAAGACATTCCCCACCAATGACTGCGCCATGTGAGTCATTTCCCCGAAACTGGTCGAGGTCGGCCGGCATCTGAACATCGAACTACTTACAAATACTGAACTTTTAGACCTTAAGGGTGAACCCGGGAATTTAACCGCCACCCTACATCAAGAAGCCAGGTTTGTCGATCTTGCAAAATGCACAAGCTGCGGAGAATGCGTTAAGGTCTGCCCCATAACCCTTCCCAATGAATACGACGAAGGTCTATCTGATCGGACAGCGATCTTCAAACAATATCCCCAGGCGATTCCCGGAGCCTTCGGCATCAGTAAGCGCGGAACAGCGCCTTGCAAAGCTACCTGTCCGGCCCATGTCAGCATTCAGGGCTACATTGCCCTTATCAACCAGGGGAAATACCGGGAAGCACTGGAACTCTTCAAGGAAGATCACCCTTTTCCGGGTATCTGCGGTCGCGTCTGTCATCATCCCTGCGAAGAGATCTGTACCCGTAGCGATGTGGACCAACCCCTGGCCATTCGGGAGTTGCACCGGTTTCTGGCTGACTGGGAGTTGAGTCAGGAGGAACAATTTGTTCCCGAAACAGCGCGTCCACGGGAAGTGAAAGTGGCCATCGTCGGATCGGGGCCGACCGGCCTTACAGCAGCATACAGCCTTGCTAGAAATGGATACGAAGTAACGATTTTTGAAAAACTGCCGATTCTCGGCGGTATGATGGCAGTGGGCATCCCCGAATACCGTCTGCCAAGGGATATTCTCAACAGCGAAATCAAGGTCATTGAGGAGATGGGGGTAACCATCAAGACCGGCGTCACCTTTGGCAAAGACATTACCCTCGAAAGTCTCAAAGCCGATGGATTTTCCACCCTGTTCATGGCCATCGGTCTGCACGGCGGACGCGCGCTTGGCGTTGAAAATGAAGATGTCGAGGGTGTCCTACAAGGCGTCGACTATCTCCGCGACTCAGCCATGGGCAAAGACGTATCCCTCGGTGAGGACGTCGTCGTTGTCGGCGGTGGCAATGTGGCCATCGATGTTGCCCTGACGGCCAAACGCAAAGGCGCCAAAAATGTCACCCTGGTCTGTCTGGAGGCACGCGATGAAATGCCGGCCTGGGAGCATGAAATCCAAGAAGCCCTGGAAAGTGATATTCAGATTGTCAACAGCTTTGGACCCAAGGCGTTTTTTATCAATAAGAGCAACAAAGTTTCCGGCATCGAATTCAAGACCTGCACCGCTGTTTTTGACGAACAGGGCCGTTTCAACCCTTCCTACGATGATAACGCGTGCCAACCGATTTTCGGCGATACCGTAATCATCAGTATTGGCCAGAGCACGGATACCGCTTATATCAAGGAACAGGGAATCAGCCTGACCCGTGTCGGGGGGCTTGAAGCCGATCCAGTCACACTACAGACCCCAATTGATTGGGTGTTTGCCGGCGGTGATGCTTTTTACGGCCCCAAATCCGTGGTGGAAGCCGTAGCCTGTGGCAAGGAAGCCGCCGAAAGTATTCACCGATTCATTAATAATATTGATCTGGCTGAAAATCGGGAAAAGATATGGGATTTCAAAAAACCGGACGTCTCTCTGGAATTGGTTAAAAAAAGGACTCCGGTACGCTGTCTCGACCCGGAAGCACGTGAATGCAACTTTCTGGAAGTTTCCTATGGCTATGATGAAAATGAAGCCAAAATAGAGGCCGACCGATGCCTGAAATGCGGCATCTGCTCGGAGTGCTATCAATGTGTTAAAGTGTGTCTTGCCGAGGCCATCGACCATACCCAGGAATCGGGCGATAAAGAGATATCGGTTGGATCGGTGATTCTTTCCGCCGGTACAGATACTTTTGACCCGTCCGGATTGGCGGAATTTTATCAGTATGGAAAAAATCCGAACGTCATGACCAGCCTGGAATTCGAGCGGATCCTGAGTGCCTCAGGACCGACCATGGGACATCTCGTACGGCCATCGGATGAAAAGGAACCCAAAAAGATTGCCTGGCTTCAATGCGTCGGTTCCAGAGATACAAACAAATGCGGTAACGGATACTGCTCCTCGGTCTGTTGCATGTATGCCATCAAGGATGCAATGATTGCCAAGGAGCATGCCGGCGGTGAGCTTGATTGTGCCGTTTTCTACATGGACATACGCTCCTTTGGCAAGGATTATGAAAAATACTATAACCGGGCAAGAGATCGGGAAGGTGTCCGCTTTATCAAGGCGCGTATTCACACCATCGAGAATGATCCCGAAACCGGTGATCTTCTTCTCGGCTTCGCCGATGAAAGCGGAAATCATGTAGAAGAAAGGTTTGATATGGTGGTCCTGTCCGTCGGTCTTCAGGCCTCGGCTTCCACCGTCGAACTGACCCAGCGCCTTAAAATAGACTTGAACAAGTATAATTTTATCGACACCGACCCATTTGCACCGGTCGTCACTTCCCGACCGGGGGTTTATACCTGTGGCATCCTTCAAGGCCCCAAAGATATCCCCGCATCGATAACAGAAGCCAGTGCCGCAGCCAGCGCCGCAGGCAAGGATGTGGCCGAAGCCCGCGGCCTTGATGCAAGATCCATTGAAATGCCGGCTGAGATAGATGTCAGCGGTGAGGAAGCACGTATTGGCGTATTTGTCTGCGACTGCGGTATTAATATCGCCGGTGTAGTGGACGTGCCGGCGGTCAGAGAATATGCTGCCGGACTTCCCAATGTTGTTTTCTCCGATGAAAACCTTTTTACCTGCAGCCAGGACACCCAGGAAAAAATCAAGGAGAAGATCGAGGAGGAAAAATTAAATCGTGTGGTGGTGGCCTCCTGCAGCCCCAAAACCCATGCGCCCATGTTCATGGAAACGCTGGAATCCTGCGGGCTGAATAAATATCTTTTTGAAATGGCCAATATACGCAACCAGGACTCATGGGTTCATGCCAACAACCCTGATATGGCCACGAAAAAGGCGAAAGACCTGGTCCGGGCGGCGGTAGCCCGCGCTGCTATTTTGACGCCTCTGGAAGAAAAGGTCATCCCGGTAAGCAAAAAGGCGCTCATCATCGGCGGTGGGATTGCCGGCATGAACGTCGCCCTTGACCTTGCCAAGCAGGGATTCCCTTCCATCATTGTCGAAAAAACAACCGAACTTGGAGGCATGGCCCGCAAGCTCCACCACACCATCGAAGGGTCCGATATTCGTGCTTACATCAAAGGATTAATCCAAGATGTCGGTTCTGAGGATAAAATTGAGATGCTCACGGACACTCGTATCGTCGGGTTCGAGGGATTTCAGGGCAACTTCATTACAGATATGATCACAGGATTGAACAATGAAATCCGGTCCATCGAACACGGCGTCATCATTGTCGCCACCGGGGGCGAGGAATACCGGCCCAAAGAATTTCTCTATGGTCAGGACGAGCGGGTTCTCACACAGGTGGAACTGGCTGACCGGCTTGAAAAAAAGGGGGTGTCGGATCTATCGAGTGTCGTGATGATCCAATGTGTCGGTTCACGCAATGAGGAGAACGAAAACTGTTCCCGGATCTGCTGCCAGAGCGCCGTTAAAAATGCTTTGACTATCAAACGGGAAAACCCGGATACCGAAGTTTTTGTGCTCTATCGGGATATACGAACCTACGGGCTGTTGGAGGACTTCTACACTGAAGCCCGGAAAAAAGGCGTGATCTTCATTCGATTTGACAAGGACCATCCTCCCGAGGTTACACCATCCTCAGAAGGCATTCTGGTGACAATCAAAGATCATGTATTACAGCAGAATCTGGAAATCCGGTGTGATCTGCTGGCATTGAGCGCCGGTGTCGCAGCGTCGGAAACCGAAGATCTGAGCAGGATCATGAAGTTGAACCGAGATCCAGGGGGCTTTTTCCTCGAAGCCCATGTCAAACTCAGACCCGTCGACATGGGTAGTGAGGGTATTTTCTTGTGCGGAACAGCCCACGGTCCGAAGCTGATAACGGAAACCATCGCCCAGGCACAGGCGGCCGCATCCAGGGCTACGACCTTTTTGGCTAATGATGAAATCAAGTTGTCGGCCATTACGGCTAAAGTAGATACGGAACATTGTGTTAAATGCCTGACCTGTGCGCGTTCGTGTCCTTTTGATGTTCCGGTTTTCAACATAGAGAGAGGCGTTATCGAAATTGACGAAGCCATGTGCCATGGGTGTGGGGTTTGTGCCGGTGTATGCCCCAGACAAGCCATACAGCTCCGGTTCTACGAAGATGAGCAGATAATATGTAAAATTGATGCCCTGCTGGCAGGAGGAATGTAATGACAGATTTTGAACCGAAGATTATCGCGTTTTGTTGTAATTACTGAGGATATTCGGCTGCGGACCTGGCAGGTTCCATGCGACTCGACTATCCACCGAATATTAATATCATTATAATCCCCTGCAGTGGAAAAATTGATGTACTGCACTTGCTCCGGGCCATACAAAAAGGTGCCGACGGTGTTTACGTGGTTGGCTGTCTTGAGGGCACATGTCATTACAATGATGGCAACTTCAGAGCCAGGGAACGGGTGGAACATGTACGAATGCTATTAGAGGAAGTCGGACTTGAATCCGACCGTGTTAGGATGTATAATCTATCTTCTGGTGAGGGCCCCACATTTGCAGCCTATGCAAGAGAGATGACGGCGCATATAAAAAATCTGGGCCCCAATCCTTTGAAAAATAGGATAAACGCTTAATTCTGGAGAATATTATGGCTGAAGAAGCAATCAAACTTGGAAGAAAAAAGGGAAGCATTTTTATCGACAAAGTAAAGGAGCTTCTCCCCGAAGGGGGCAACCTGAATCTTTGTCTGACCTGCGGTGCCTGTGCGTCGGGTTGTCCGGCAACCGGGCTCGTCGGCATGGACCCCCGGAAATTTTTGCGCATGGCCGCTCTCGGGATGGATGATGAGATAAAAGCATCGCAATGGCCGTGGATGTGCACCATGTGCCAGCGCTGTGTCTACGTCTGCCCCATGAAGATCGACATCCCGCAGCTCGTCTTCAATGCCCGAGGACTCACACCCAGGGAAGAACGTCCCAAGGGGATTCTGGGTTCCTGCGACATGGCCCTACGAAACGACAGCACCAGCGCCATGGGGGCAACGCCCGAGGATTTCATATTTGTTGTTGAAGATGTGCTGGAGGAGTACCAGGAATCACAGCCTGAATTCAAGGACATGCAGGCACCCATCGACAAGCAGGGCGCCGAGTTCTTTTTAAATCAGAACTCCAGAGAACCGGTCACCGAACCGGATGAAATGGTACCTCTGTGGAAAATCCTGCATCTTGCCGGCGTGGACTGGACTTACGGCAGCAAGGGCTGGGGCGGTGAGAACTACTGCATGTTCCTGGCGGATAACGATTCATGGGAACAGGTCACCCGTATGACGGTTAATTCGGCCAACGAACTGGGGTGTAAAACCTTTCTCAACACGGAGTGAGGGCACGTCACTTTCTCAGTCCGGGCCGGACTGACAAAATTCAACCTCGAACACAACTTCGTCGTCAAAAATATTTATGAATACTACGCAAAATGGATCCGGGAAGGAAGACTCAAAGTCAATTCCGACTGGAACAAGAATCTGAAAATCAAGTTTACCGTACAGGATCCCTGCCAGATCGTTCGCAAAAGCTACGGCGACCCCATTGCCGAAGACCTGCGATTTGTAGTCAAGTCGGTGGTCGGCGAAGAGAACTTCATCGACATGCAGCCCAACCGCTCCAACAACTACTGCTGCGGCGGCGGCGGCGGATTCCTGCAGTCGGGCATGAAGGAAGAACGTCTGCAATACGGAAAGCTGAAGGACGATCAGATCAAAGCAACGGGTGCCGACTATTGTATTGCCGGATGTCATAACTGCCATGCTCAGATTCACGAACTGAGTGAGCACTACGGCGGCAATTACCCGGTGGTTCACCTGTGGACGCTGATATGCCTTTCTTTGGG
>Ga0164313_10000987_pt1 | contig 24412 bp, 17 predicted proteins | sample GuaBasSedimGuay4_FD_113735 | JGI IMG/M metagenome (GOLD analysis project Ga0164313, IMG submission 113735) | Subseafloor sediment microbial communities from Guaymas Basin, Gulf of California, Mexico - Guay4, Core 4569-4, 0-3 cm | ecosystem: Environmental > Aquatic > Marine > Hydrothermal vents... | reverse complement strand
CGCTCAGCATGTGGCGGGAGTTCATGAGCCCTCCGGCGGGTCTGACCGGGGGGTGTCGCCCGGGGGCGAGCTGTCGTCCGCGTCGGGGGCAGCGTCGTTCGGGTCCGTGGCCTCGCCGCCCGTGGCCTCGTCGCCGGAGGTCGCGCCCTGCGGCGCAGGCGTCGGGCTGCCGTCAGCCTGGGGCGCGCCGCCGCCGTCGTCACCCTCGCCGTCCTCGTCATCGCCTGGCTCGTCATCGCCTGGCTCGTCCGGCGGCACGCGCGCGATCGACGCCAAGCGGTCGTCCTGCTTGACCGAGATGACCCGCACGCCGTTGGTGGCGCGGCCCATGCTGCTGATCTCGGCGGCGCGCGTGCGCACCACCTGACCCGCCTCGGTGATGGTCATGACGTCATCGCCCTCGGCGATGGCGCGCACGCTGACGATGGCGCCGTTGCGCTCGCTGGCGCGCATGTTGATGACGCCCTGCCCGCCGCGGTTGCGCACCGGGTAATCCGCGAAGGGGGTGCGCTTGCCGTAGCCGTTCTCGCTGACCGTGAGCAGCATGGTGTCGTCGCGTACGACGGCCATGCCGCAGACGCTGTCCTCGCCCAGCAGCTTGATGCCGCGCACGCCGCGAGAGGCGCGCCCCACCGTACGCACGCCCGTCAGCTCGAAGCGAATGGACTTGCCGGCGCGCGTGCCCAGGATCACCTGGTCGTCGTCGGCGCACACAGCCACGTCGATCAGCCGGTCGCCGTCGTCCAGGTTGATGGCGATGATGCCGCCCGCCTTGGGGCGCTTGTAGGCCGACAGCGGCGTGCGCTTGATCACACCCCGCGCGGTGCTGAAGACCAGCGTACCCTCGTCGAAGTCGCGCACCGGGATCACGGCCTGGATGCGGTCATCCGGCGGGAAGTTCGGCAGCAGGTTGACGATGGCGCGACCGTTGGCCGTGCGCGACAGCGCCGGCAGCCGATAGACCTTGAGCTGGTGCAGCTTGCCGCTGGCCGTGAAGAACAAGAGCGAGTCGTGGGTGTCGGCGATGAACAGCCGCTCCAGAAAGTCGTCGTCCTTGGCCTCGCTGCCGCGGATGCCCGACCCACCGCGGCGCTGGCTGCGGTAGTTGTCGAGCGTCATGCGCTTGGTGTAGCCCTTGTTCGAGATGGTCACCGCCACCGTCTCGTCGACGATGAAGTCCTCGTCCTCGAAGCCCTCGATGGGCGGGCCGATCTCGGTACGACGCGGATCGTTGAAGCGCTCGCTCAGGCGGTCGAGGTCGCCCTCGATGATCTCGTCGATCAGACGCGGATCGGCCAGGATGGCCTCGAAGCGCGCGATCTTCTCGGCCAGGTCACGCCACTCCTGCTCGAGCTTGTCGACCTCGAGGTTGGTGAGCGCGCGCAGGCGCATGTTGACGATGGCCTCGGACTGCAACTCACTCAGCTGGAACGCAGCGCACAGGTCCACCTTGGCGCCCTCGGCGTTCTCGGCGGCGCGGATGATGCGGATGACCTCGTCGATGTTGTCCTGCGCAATGCGCAGGCCTTCGACGATGTGCTGACGGGCCTGCGCCACGCCCAGCTGGTACTCCGTGCGCCGCCGGACGACCACCCGGCGGTGGTCCAGGAACTCGCCCATGAGTCGCTTGAGCGAGAGCGTCTGCGGCCGGCTGGCCACCAGCGCGATGTTGATGATCGAGACGGTGTTCTGCAGCTGGGTGAACTTGTACAGCTGGTTCAGGGTGATGTACGGATCCTCACCCTTCTTCAGCTCGATGACCATGTTCATGCCCTTGCGATCGGACAAGTCGACGATGTCGTAGATCGACGTGACCCGCTGGTCCTTGACCAGTTGGGCGATGTTCTCCACCAGCGTGCTCTTGTTGACCTGGTACGGAATCTCGGTGATGACGATCTTGGCGCGCTGCTTGGGGGCCTCCTCCATGCACTCGGCGCGGCAGCGCAGCAGCACCGTGCCGCGACCCTCCATGTAGGCGCGCTTGATGCCGGTCTGCCCGCACAGGATGCCGCCGGTGGGGAAGTCCGGGCCCGGCACCAGCTCCATCAGGTCCTCGATGGTGCAGTCCGGGTTGGCGATCATCAGCTTGAGCGCGGCGAAGATCTCGCCCGGGTTATGGGGCGGCATGGATGTGGCCATGCCCACCGCGATGCCGTTGCTGCCGTTGATCAGCAGGTTGGGGAACGCGCCGGGGAGCACGGTGGGCTCGGTGCGCGAGCCGTCGTAGTTGGGGATGAAGTCGACGGTCTGCTGGTCGATGTCGTCGAGCAGCACCGACGCGGCCGCGGTCATGCGGGCCTCGGTGTAGCGCATGGCCGCCGGCGGGTCGCCGTCGACGCTGCCGAAGTTGCCCTGCCCGTCCACCAGCGTGGCGCGCATGTTGAACGGCTGGGCCATGCGCACCAGCGTCGGGTAGACCACGCCCTCGCCGTGCGGGTGGTAGTTGCCCGAGGTGTCGCCCGCGATCTTGGCGCACTTCTTGAAACGCGAGCGCGGCCCGAGGTTGAGGTCGTTCATGGCCACCAGCACGCGCCGCTGACTGGGCTTGAGGCCGTCGCGCACGTCGGGCAGGGCCCGGCTGACGATGACGCTCATGGCGTAGCTGAGGTAGGAGTCCCTCATCTCGCGCTCAATCAGCACGGTCGAATCGCGGGAGCGCGGGGCGTCTGTCATGGGTACCATCCCGGGGTGCGTCTGGGCGCCCGTGGCTCGCCTCGAAGGGCGCGCAGGGCAAGTGGGCTATTGTCCCCGAAAGCCGCCCTTGGTTCAATCCGCCGGACGCCCTGTAACATGTTGTCAGCCAATGAGTTGAGCGCCCCCCTCGGACCGCGTCGCGGGGCTTGCGAGCCATCCCCCGACAGCGAACGCATGAAGGCCGACGAGAAGCTGCTGCTCCAGCGGGTCCTGGCCAACGAGCCGGGCGCCTTCGACGACTTCCTGGAGCGCTACCGGGCGCTGATCTACTCCGTCTTCTATGGCCGGGGATACGCCTTCCCGGCCGACTACATGGAGGATGTCTACCAGTCCTTCGTCCTGGCCCTGGCCAAGAAGGACTACCACAAGCTGCGCGCCTTCCAGGGCCGCAACAACTGCTCCATGGCCACCTTCCTGCAGGTCGTGGCCAGCCGCTTTGCCCTGGACGAGCTGCGCAAGTGGAAGCGCCACCCGCGCGGCCGGGGCTCATCCGGGGACGACGATGAGATGCTGCTGGACGTCGAGGACAGCGGCGATGTCGATCCGGTCTCCACCCGCCTCGATCGCGAGCAGTCGGACATCTTCCACAACCTGCTGTTCTCGCTGGAATGGAAGCGCGTCTCGGTGGTCCTGTGGGTCTTTCGCGGCATCACTCGCGAGACCATCGCCGAGGTCATGGACACCAGCCGGGCCAACATCGACGCGCTGTACAAGCGCGCCAAGGACCAGATGACCCGCCTCTTCGAGCAGGGCAGCTACAGCAAGGCCCCTCGGGAGGCCGACCCGCGCCTGCTCACGCCCGAACTCAAGCACGTCATGCGGCGCCTGCTGACCATCCCGCCGCCCCAAGTGCGCCGCGAACTGCTGGTCCCGGCCTGCAAGCAGCGCGCCATACTCGGCCTGATCATGGCGAATTACGCAGATTATCTGTGCACCTTTGAGGAACTTGAGCGCCTACTCGGTGGCGCAGATCCGGTCCAGATGGCGCTCGAGGTGCTGGGCGAGACGGCTGCCCGGCTGGAGGTCTGAAGGCCATGCCTGTCAGATCGCCCCCTAGCTGCCGTCATCTGCTGGCGGCCTCCTTCCGGCTCGTGTGTCCAGCTGCGGACCCGTCGGAATGGCACGCCAACGGCCGCGTTCCGAGGTATTGACCATGACCAACCCCATCTCACTCGCCTTCTCGCTCGCCGGCGCCAGGTCCGCGACCCCCTGCCCCGAGTGCCCTGACGACGACGCCCTGGCCGCTTGGTGCGATCGTGACCTGGGGGCGACGGCCGCGCGCACCCTGGAGGACCACGCCCTGACGTGCTGCTCCCTGAGCGCGGTGCTGGGCGCCCTGGCCGAGACCCTGACCCCGGCCGAGACCGGCCCCGTGTTGCGGGTTCTGCTGGCCATCAAGGGCCGTAGCCTGGCGCTGCTCAACGCGGCCGACGTCACCCTGCGCGAACTGACGACCGGCGGCGCTCCCGCCCCGGCCCTGGGCGCCCTGCGCGGCGGCCTGGCCCAGGACGGCCTGATCTCCCTGGACGGACCCGGCGAGGGCCTCGACGCGCTCGACGTCCAGGTGCAATCCGACGGCAGCCTGCGCCTGACCGTCTCCGGCAGCCTGCCCGAGGGCCCCGAGGGCGAGCTGCGCTCGATCCTGGTGGAGGCCGACGGCCTGCCGCGCGAGAAGCGTCCCTACAACGGCGAGCCCATCGCGCTCGGACCGTTCGAGCCCGGCTCGCGCTACCGCGTGGCCGTGGTGGCTCGTCGCCCGGGTCAGGAGCTGCGCTCGCTCGGCGAGGCCCTGCTCGACCTGAGCGCCTGACGAGCGCCGAGCCTCAGTCCAGCCCGGCCCTCAGTCCAGCTCGGCCAGGTCCCGCGCTCGCGCCCGCGCGCGCTCGGATCGCTCGGGCTGCAAGGCCGCCTCCAGCGCGGCGGCGTACTGCAGGGCCAGCCGCCAGCTCGGCAGCTCGTCGCCGCGTACACGTTCCAGGGTGTCGGCGAAGCGCGTCAGCTCGCTCTCGCGTAGCAGCGGTTCGAGCAGAGCCGCCACGGCCAGCATGAGCAGCGGGTCGTCCGCGTCGGCGCTCGCGGCGCGCTCATAGGCGGCGACCTCCTGCTCAAACAGGTCCCAGTCGACGTCGGGGATGATCTCCACCATCATGACGTCGCGCAGGCGCTCGAGCTCGTAGAACAGCCCCTCGTGCAGGGCCAGCCCCTCCACCACCCGCGCGGAGATCGGGCCTGCGGCGGGCGCCCCGGGCAGCGACGCCGACAGTCGCGAGGCGGGGTCGAGCAGCGCCTCCACCGCCGCCCAGCCGTGGGCACCCGCCACGCTGGCCGGCACCGGACGGCTGCGATCATGCACCGGTCCCGCGGCGGCCAGGGCTTCGAGCCGGGGTCCGTCGGCCAGCAACAGGGCGCCGAGGTCATCCAGGCTCTGCAGGCGCGTGCGCCATCCGGTCCGGTCGGGGCTTGGCAGCCGCGCTGCGAGCTCCTCGGCGCCCGGCGCCCCGACCTCGTCGCGCCAGCCCACCAGCAGCACCAGCGGCGGCGACAGCTCGCGGGGCTCGACCAGCGCCAGGGAGCGCGTGCCGAAGACCTCGCCGAACGCCGCCAGGCGCGCGCGTAGAGCTCGGGCGTCCAGGCCCTGGGTGTCGATCCAGGCCAGGCAGCGCCCCCCCGGCGCCAGGCGCTCGGCCAGCCGCACCAGGTTGCTGCGCGTCAGCGCCCAGCCGGCCAGGGGCCAGGCGACGCGCTCGGGCGCCAGCAGCACCAGCGCCGCGACCCCCGGCTGCTGCGCCGCCAGATCGCGCACCGGATCCTCGCCCACCTCGATCGAGACGCCGTCGCTGCCCAGGGCGCTGAGCAGCTCCACCAGCGCGACCCCGCCCAGGGGCGTGGGCGTGCTCACCAGCAGCGGCGGACCGAAGCCGGCGTCGTCCAGGTCGGCGGCCAGCAACTCGGCGCCGGCTCCCAGCACCAACGCCGGCCCGGGCTGGGCAAAGACGCGCAGCAGACGGCCCACCGAGCCCTCCGCGCCCGTGGGCTGGTGATCGGGCGACATGGGCACGCCGCCGATGCGCAGGCCCAGATGGACCGCGTCCGCGGACGCATGGCTCGGATCGGGGTGGGACAGCGACTCAGGCGGAGCAACCTCCGCGTCCAGCAGCAGATACGGCTTGCGCCCGGTGAATGAGAATCGCGCTGCGCGGCGGCCATCCACCGAGATGTTGCCCAGGTCGCCGGTGCTGAAGAGCGCCACGTCCGTGAGCAAGTTGCGGTTCCATGCGTCGGCCGAGTAGTCGCCCAGACGGCGCATGTACTCGAACCCCAGGCGCTCATCCGCGGGCTGCAGCAGCAGCGGCAGCACGGCGGCGGGCAGCAACAAGGCCCCCCAGCGCGAGAACACCAGGGCGCTCCCGGCAGCCACCACGCCCGCGGCCAGCAGGATCTGCTCCTGAGGGGCGCTGGTTGGGCTCCACAGCACGCGCTGGCTGACCAGCAGCCCCAGCGCCAGCCCCAGCAACAGCGGCCCCCCGACCCGGCGGCGCAGGCTGCCCAGCAGCACCCCGGCGGCGGCCGCAGCGTAGGCCAACACCTGCAGCAGCCAGGCGTGCCACTCGTCCAGCAGCACCCAATCGTTGGCGAGGTTGCGCAGGCTGCGCGTCATGCCCATCAGCTGACTGCCATGGGCGTAGACGCCCAGGCTGCTCGTGCCGGCCCAGATGGCGAGGCCCAAGCCGAGCGATCCCAGCACGAACAGTGCGCGACGGGCGCCCGCGCCCCTCGCCAGCCAGCAGCTGGGCAGGGCCACCAGCGTGGCGGGCAGCAGCAGCGCCAGGACCACGGCGCTGGATGCTTGGACCGACGGCTCGGCATAGCTGGGCACCACGCGCGCGACGGCGTCCACCAGCAGAGCCAGCGCCATGCCCAGGGGCAGACCCTCCCAGCCGGGGGAGTGGCTCACCGGACCCTGGGCCTCGCCGCGATTGGGTCGGCCCAGCTCGCCCATGACCGCCAGCAAGCCCGCCACCACGAAGCCCGTCAGCGGGCCCGGCAGCCAACCCACGGCCCCCAGCAAGACCAGGAACTCGGCGGCGGACCAGCCCAGCGCGGCGCCCAGCAGGCCCTCGTGGCGATCGCAAGGACCGAGGTGCCGCCCGAGCATGAAAGCCACCGGGACCAGCGAGACGGCCGCCGCCACATGGGGCGCACCGAGGCCGTCGGGCAGCAGCGACAGCACGGCGTCACAGAGCGGTCCGCGCGCGGGCACCAACAGCACCAACAGCACCGAGTGCGCCATGTACGGCAGGCGGAAGCGCGACATCAGGCCCCAGGCCACGCCGGCCGCCAGCAGCGCCGGCGCCACCAACTGCACCGACGGACCCAGGTCGGCCGCCGTGCCCGCGAGCAGGAAGCGCGCCAGCAACACCGCCAGGGCCACGGATCCGACGCTGGTCATGCGTCGGGCCACTCGCCGTCGAAGACCAGGCGCGCAGGGCCCGTGAGCCAGGCCTCGCCCTGACCGGACCAGCGCACGGCCAGCACGTCGCCGGGCATGGCCACGGTCACCTCGTCCTGATCGACCCAGCCCAGGGCGCGGGCCACGGCGACCACCGCCACGGCGCCTGTGCCGCAGGCCAAGGTGGCTCCGGATCCGAGTTCAAAGGGCCGCACGCGCAGGCGGGCCGCCCCCTCGCGCTGCACCAGGTGGACGTTGGCGCCCTTGGGCAGGCGCGGGTCGGCCTGCAGCCGGCTCCCCAGGGCGGGCAGGTCCAGGGCGTCGACGTCGGCCACGCGCAGCACCAGGTGCGGATTGCCGGTGCTCACGGCGTAGGCCAGCGGCGGGTCGACCGCCAGCTCCGGGGGCAGCGGCAGCTCGGGCGGGCCGGCGGGCCCGGGTGCCAGGCGCGCCGGGATCTGCTCCGGCACGAACGAGGGCTCACCCATGCTCACCGAGACCCGGCCATCGCTCCCGATGCGGCCGCGCCGCGGGCCGGAGGCCGTGAGCACCGAGAGCACGTCGTCGCTCACGCCGCGTCGCTCCACCAGCCAGCGCACCACGCAGCGCAGGCCGTTGCCGCACATGAGCCCCTCGCTGCCGTCGGCGTTGAAGATGCGCATGGAGGCGTGCTGCCCGTCGCCAGCGGGGCCCATCAGCAGCAGGCCGTCGCTGCCCACGCCCAGGTGCCGGTGGCTCACGCGCCGCGCCAAGCTGGCCGGATCCGCGACCGGACCCTCGACCAGGACGTAGTCGTTGCCAGCTCCCTCGACCTTGACGAACCGCACGCGCCGCTCCGAGTCCGCCGCGCCGGGTGGCGGCGGGCTGCCAACGCGACATGATAGCGACGCGGGCCGCCGCAGTCAGCGCTCGCCGCGCACCAAGGCGTCCAGGGTGCGCTCCAGCTCCCGGTAGGGCTGGGCCAGAATGGCCTCGATGCGCTCGTCGGAGACGTCGGTGTGCTCCAGATGGCGGCGCACCTTGGGCACCATCAGCTCGCGCAGGGTGCTCATGAGCTCTTCTGGGGGCACGTCGGCCAGGCGCCGCAGCTCGCTGGCGCTGAGATCCATCACCCGCCCTGCACGCCCGAGGAAGCCCCGCCGGCGGCGCTGGTCCCGGGCGTTGGCCACCACGGCCAGGGGCTCCTGTCGATCCAGCTCGTCCATGTCACGCGCGCCCGATGTCTCGGAGAGGAAGAAGATCTCCTCGCGCTTTTGAAGCTCCAGGCCCTCGACGACCCGGCGCGAGTAGGGCAGGGCCAGCAGGCGATCACGCTCGGCGGGGTCGAGCCGCCGGGCGTCGGTCAGGTGTTCCAGGAACAAGTTGAGCAGGCGTCCGGTGCGGCGCGTCACGCGCGCGGCGGCTGACTGGGGGGCACCCGCAGACTCGGGCAACCACTTGTTGACACACTGCTCCAGCTCGGCCAACTCGGCGTTCAGCTCCGTGCTGGGCAGCGAGCGGTCGTTGCCTCGGCGGCGCACGACCAGCAGGCGCGAGAGCGTCTCCATGCGGCGTTCCAGACCGCTCCGGTCTGGCCCCGAGTTGGAGGCGACCCGGCGCCAGGTGGACCGCAGCGCGTCCCGCTCGATCTCGTCCAGCGTGTTCCACGCCAAGCGGTTGACCGTGAGCTGGTCGTGCGGCACGTGAAACAGGTGCCGGCGGCCCGCGGCCAGCAGCAGCGCGGCGGCGAGTAGGACGAGCAGCCAGCGCCTCATCCCTCGCCCTCCAGCTCGCCTTCGAAGGCGTGCAGCACCTCGACGTCGTAACGCAGGTCGAGCGCGGCGGCTTGCTGCTGCAGGACGTCAAACGACCGCAGCACGTGCAGGTAGCGCACCACCTGATGGTCTTCGGCCGAGAGGGCGCCCTCCTCACGACCGCTGAAGTGCAGCGCCAGCGCGGCCAGCAGCACGGCGGCGGCGGCGGTCAGGCGTCGCAGGGGGATCACGCGGCGCGGCGTCTGCGACTGGTGCGCCTCGCGGACCGCGGACCGGAAACGGGCCTCGGGGCGCACGCCGGTGTCGCCGAAGGCATCCCCCAGGGCGGCCCACAGCGCGCGGTGCTCGGCCACGAAGCGCGCGGCCTCAGCGTCCGACGCCAGCAACGCGTCGGCCTCCGCCTGCCGCGCCGGCTCGAGCGTGCCGTCGGTCAACGCCTGCAAGAGCTGCCGCTGGGCATCATCCATCGGTCTCGTCTCCGAGTACGGGGGCCAGGTGCTTGCGCAGGCTCTCGCGCGCGCGCCAGAGCAGCGACTTGACGGCCTGTAGCGAGAGCTCCATCACCAATCCGATCTCCTCGTAACCCAGGCCTTCGAAGCGGTTGAGCATGAGCGCCCGGCGCTGATTGTCGGGCAGCTCATCCACGGCCGCGCGCACCATGGCGGCGCGCTCACCGGCCTCAAACGCCTCGGCCGGCGCCACGGCGTTCGTGTCGGGGAGGTCCCAGCCGGTCTCATCGTCCGCTCCACGCGCCGCGTCCAGGGAGAGCGTGCGGCGGCGGTTGCTGTATTGAGTGTGGTTCACGCACAGGTTGAAGATGATTCGGTAGAGGAAGGTCTCGAAGCGCGCCGTCGGCTGGTAGCGGTGGCGCGCCCGGAAGAGCCGCAGGAACACCTCTTGGGCCAGGTCGTCCACCGACGAGCGATCGCGGATGGACCGGGCCACGCCGGCCTTCACACGGGTCTCGTAGTTGGAGACGAGGCGCTCGAACGCGCCCGGGACGTCCGCCGCCACCGCCAGCATGAGTTGCCGTCCGTCCGCTGATTCCGTCACGGAAGGCTCGCTCTCCGGGGTTGACGCCGAAGGCTCAGAAACCGGGTCGGGGCCCAGAGGTTGCGGGGGATTCCCGCGCGCCCCCGGCTCGGGAGCAGCGTTGGGGTCGGAGCCGGAGCCACGGGCAGGGTCATCGCGCGGGCCCGCCGCGGGGGCGCTCATGGCGCCAGCCCCGCAGAGCCGAACCAGCGCGCCCGCGCCCAGGGCTGGTAGCGCGCCAGCGGGCGCCCCAGCAGAAGGTCCGTCGAGACCGGCCCGAAGTGGCGGCTGTCGCGCGAGCTCACGCTGGCGTCGCCCAGCACGAACAGGCCGTCGGAGGGCACCCGGCACACCGGCAGGGTGGCGCCGGCGTGGCCGTAGCTGCCCTGGGAGCCGTAATGCACGTCGCGCAGCACCTCGACCTCGCGCAGCAGCAGCTCGCCACCCTCCACGCCGACCTCGGGGGTGTTGAGCAGAGTGGTACCGGGGGCCTGGGCCGTGCCGCTGTTGCCGTCGAACGACAGCACCAGGCGCCCGTCCACGAACACGCGCAGGCGGTGGTCCACGTTCCAGAACAGCACCTCGGCGCCGCGCGCGACGCCGGCAAACGAAGGCTCCTCGCAGAGCGGACCTGAGGCCAGGTTGTGGTGCAGACTGGCGCCGCCGCGGGCCGCGTCGGCCAGGCGCACGCGGTACAGGTCCACGCCCTCGCGGAGGCCCAGCAGCAGCGTGCCGTCGAGGCGCCCCACCACCACGCGCAGCGCCGTGTCGGCCACCAGCTCCGCACCCTCGGCCCGCAGCGTGCCGTCGCGCAGGGCGCGGCCGTAGCTGGCCAGGGCGGCGCCCTCTCCAGACGACAGACGCACGCCCTGCTCCGGCACGCGCTCGGGCAGCGTCGGCCCCGACCAGATCCAGGGCGCACCCAGGTCGTCGCTGCGATGCACGGGCACGAGCATGGAGCGCACCAACGCGTCGGAGCGCGACGCGAGCTCCAGCCGGTCGGCGGCCGGCCCAGTCCAGACGTCGCCCCGGCGGATCTGCACAAACTCGCCCGGCAGACCGGCGACGCGCTTGACCACCGCGCCGAAGCCCTCGGGCACGTCGTCGTCCACGTCCCGGTGCAAAACGGCCACGTCCCAGCGGCGCAAAGCGCGGAAGTCAGCCGGAGCGCGCAGCACGAGCAGGTGATCTCCGCTGAGGATAGCGGGCTCCATCGACGCCGACCGAACCGCGTAGCTGGAGAACACACAGCCTCGGGCCAGCAGCGCCGGCAGCAGCACCAGCAGGGCCAGCACGAGCCGACGCCGGAGCAGCGAGCGGAGGGGTGCGCTGCCGGGCACCGGGGCGCCTCCTCAGCCCACACCCAGGGCGCGCATCAGCCCCAGGGCCACGGCGAAGTAGATCAGGTAGGCCGCGATGTCGTTCAGCGTGAGCAGAAACGGACCGCTGGCGTAGGCCGGATCGACCTTCACGAGGTTGCAGGCGAAGGGCACCAGCGTGCCGGCGAAGGCCGCCACCAGGATGGCGCAGGGCAGGGCCGTGCCCACCACCAGGCCGATCCAGGCGCGGTCTTCGTGCCAGACCATGGCGGCCAGCCCCGCCAACACGCCCGCGAGCAGGCCGATGAACAGGGCGATGATGATCTCGCCCGGCAGCACACGCATGGGCCGCTTGGGGTCGACCTCGCCGGTGGCGAAACCGCGCACCATGATGGTGGACGACTGGCTGCCCACGTTGCCCGCCATGCCGCCGACGAGCGGGATGAAGTACAGCAGCGCCTTGAAGTCCTCGTTGGCGCCGTTGCTACCGCCGCTGCTGCCGCCGTCGAACCAGGTGGCCTCCACGTACTCGATCAGCATGCCCGCCAGGAACGTACCGGCCAGGGTCACGCTGAGCCACGGCGCGCGGGCGCGCAGACGCACCAGGATGCGCTCGCTGGTGGGGTGCACCACGCCCGTGCCGGCCAGGCGCAGCATGTCCTCGCTGGCCTCCTCCGCCAGCACGTCGATGATGTCGTCGGCGGTGATGACGCCCTTGAGGCGCCCGGCGGGGTCGACCACCGGCAGCGAAGGCAGGTTGTAGCGGTCCACCAGCCGCGCCGCCTCTTCCTGGTCAGCCGAGGCCTCGATGCTGACCACGTCCGGGTCCATCACCGTCGCCACGGGGTCCTCGGGTTGGGCGTTGAGCAGCGACTTGAGATCGACAAAGCCCACCAGCGTGCCGGCAGGGTCCAGCACAAACGCCTCGCCCATGACCTCGGGTTGCTCGGCGCTGGCCAGCTTGGTCATGGCCGAGCCCACGGTCTCGTTGCTGCCCACCGCCACGACCTCGCTGGTCATGATGCCGCCGGCCGACTCGGGCTCGTAGCCCCCCAGCATGTCGACGTCGCGCCGGGTCTCTTCATCCAGGTGACCCATGACGGCGCCGCGCGTCTGCTCGGGCAGGTTCTCGAGCAGGTCCACCGCGTCGTCGGGGTCCATCTCGATCACCAGCCGCGTCAGGCGTGGCAGGTCGAGCAGTTCCAGCAGCTCTTCCTGGGTGCGGTCGTCGGCCTCCGAGAGCACCTGCGCCGCCTTGGCGTCGCTGAGCAGGGCCAGGATCAGGCGCCGGGCGCCCACATCCAGGTCGAGCAGCGCCGCGGCGATGTCGGCCGGATGCACCTCCGCCACCGAGCTGGGGGCGTTGCGGCCCTCCAGGCTCTGGACGATCTGCTGGATGTCGGGGGTGTCCATGGCGCCGGATCGCGGTGGGGAGGGCGGCAGCAACAGGCAGGGTAGCCGTCTGCTGCGGCCCGCTCCACGCGTCGATTGCGGTCCGCGCCCCGGCCGCGGCCCCCGGCGGTCACCACTCGCCGAATTGCGCCTATGCTTGAGGAGACCTGGAGAATCATGCCTAGCCCCTGCGAACGACTCGCGCTGCGGACCCTGCTCGATGCCGTCGATCGGCACGATCCGGGCCTGCTTGCGCTGTTGGCCGGACGCCCCACCGAGGGCGTCCTGTTCGGCCCTCTGGCCGCCGCCGGCCTGGACGACCTGGACGTGGGGCTGCTGCTGGTCGCGCTGGCGGCGCGCCTGGCTGGCCGGCCCCAGCTCACGGGCGATGAGCTCGTGGCGGCAGCGGCCCCCACCAGCGCCGGGCGCCTGGACGCGCTGTGCCACCTGGGCGCCGAGAGCCCGCTGCTGGCCTCGGGCCTGCTGGTGCCGGACGTGGCTCCGCCCCACCCGGCCGAGGCCCACGCCACCTGCTGGCGCGTGGCCGACCATCTGCTGCGCCTCGCCTGTGAGGCCGCCGGCCACGAAGCCCAGCCGCGCCGGCCCCTGCCGCGGGGCCCCTACCGCAGCCACGGCGAGCTGCTGACCGACCTGCGGCGCCTGTCCCTGGCCTACCGCCGCCGCGCCGCGCGCATCTTCTCGCTCGACCCGTGGGTGGGCGTAGGGCTCGACTCGCCCGACGGCGCCGAGGTCGTGGCGCGCCGGGCCCGCGAGGCCGCCGCGCATGTGGCCTCGCGTCTGGCCGCCACCGACGACGCCGAGCTGCCGATCCTGCGACTCAAGAACGAGCACGGCCTCGACCTGGACAGCCTGGTGGTGCTGGTGACGCTGCTGTTCCAGGAGCTGCTGGAGGGCCTGGGCGTGGTGGACGCCGTCGACCTGGTGCGCCTGGTGTGCGAGAGCGAGGAGGACATCCTGCGCCGCCGGCACATGCTGCGGCCGCTGCAGAGCGCAGGACTGGTGCGGCTGGAGGGCAGCTACGCCGGCAAGGACCTGACCGCCGACGCCTCGCTGCCGGAGCGCGTAGTGGACGAACTAGTGGGCCAGCAGGCCATCGCCAGCGACGACCGCATCGACTTCCACGCCTACCTTCAGGACCTCGACAGCTCCGACGCCTTCTTCTTCGACCTCGGCTTCGACGAGACGTCCTGAGGGCGGCCGCTCGCCCGGCGAGCGCGGACTCGTCCACCCAGCTTCACCCGGGCAAGCCGCGTCAAGCAGCTCCCCCCGCGCGGCCCGGGCACCGACGCGCGCCGCAGCTCTTACCAGCTGAACCAGCTCCGGTCGGAGCTTCAGCGCCTTCCCGGTGTTTTTATTCTGCTTCATCCGGGACAGCCTCCTTGGCCGAAGGGTCGTCAAGCAATCCCGTGTTCATTGCGAGTCCCGGATGAACAACATCTTCGGACGGCACAGCTAGGCATGCGGAGGCGTGGACAATCGCTACACAACAGACTGCCCGGACGGACCCGGCCCCGTCCGGACAGCGGCTTGAGCAGCGCCTGGGCGCTCAGGCGACCGCATCGCCGGACCAGCTGGCCATCCTCACTCCTGAGCACCGCTGGACCTACGCTGACCTGCTGAGAGAGGTGCGCGCCGTTGCCAGCGCTGTGCAGGCCTGCGCCGGAGCTGGGAGCGAGCAGCGAGTGGCCCTGCTCTTCGATCCAGGCGCTCCCTTTGTGGCCAGTCTGTTCGGTGCCCTCTCGGCCGGGCGTTCCTACGTCGCGCTCGACCCCGCGTATCCCGTGGCGCGCTCACGCTTCGTGGTCGAGGACGCGGGCGCCACGCTGATCGTCTGCGATGCTGCCAACGCAGAGCGAGCCCACGAACTGGCCGGCCCGGAACGGCCTGTGCTGGCCTTCGAGACGCTGCAGCCGCCGAGTGACGAGTCGTCGCTCGCGGGCGGCTCGATCGACGATGTGGCCTATGTGCTCTACACATCCGGCTCGGAGGGGGCGCCCAAGGGCGTGCTCCAGACCCACCGCGGAGTGCTTCACCACTCCATGACGTATGCCCGGGCCATGGGTATCGGCCCCCAGGATCGAGTGACGCTGCTCTCCTCTCCTACCTTTGATGGCGCGGTGCTGGACATCTTCGGAGCGCTGCTGTCGGGCGCCACCCTGTGCCCGGCTCCCCTGCGCGTCTGGAGCCTGCCCGACCTGCTGACGTGGCTGGATGCACAGGCGATCACCGTCTACCACTCGACGCCATCGGCCTTCCGCTACCTGGCCGAAGGGCTCACCCGGGGCATGCTGTCCGACGTGCGCACCGTCGTCCTGGGTGGTGAGGACGTGCTGCCCTCTGACGTCCGCTTGCAGCGCAAGCACTTCGGCCCCAGCACGGGACTGTGGAACCTCTACGGCATGTCCGAGTCGAGCCTCGCGCTGCTGCACGCAGTGACCGACGCCGACGGCGCCGATGCGACCGGCCGCGTCCCCATCGGGCGGCCGGTCGACGCGACCGAGGTGCGACTGCTCGACGCGACGGGCGGGCCCCAAGGGCGCGTGGGCGAGATCGCCATCATCGGGCAGGCCGTCGCGCCCGGCTACTGGAAGCGCGACAGCCTCAGCACGAGCGCCTTCTCTCCGGACCCAGACGGAACGGAGCGCACGCTCTATCGCACGGGTGACCTGGGACGCGAGCGCCCGGACGGCACGCTGGAGTTCGTGGGCCGCAAGGACGCGCAGTTCAAGCTGCACGGCTACCGCGTCGAACCGCGCGAGATCGAGCTCGCGCTGGAGCAGCACGAGCAGGTACGGGCAGCCGCAACCGCGGTCCGGGTCGATGACGCAGGGCGACAGAGGCTGGTGGGTTACGTCCTCATTGACGAGGGCCAGGCGCCTCCGTCGACCGGAGCCCTGCGGGCGGCGGCTCGCACGCGCCTGCCGGACTACATGGTGCCCAGCGCCTTCATGTGCCTGGACGCCTTGCCGCTCACGCCCAACGGCAAGCTCGACCGGCGAGCGCTGCCCCAACCCGACTGGCGACGCCCGACGCTGGCGGGGCGCCACACCGAGCCGCGCACCCCGCTCGAGCGCGAGCTGGTGCAGCTGTGGGCCAGCGCGCTGGGCGTGGAACGCGTGGGAGTGCACCACGCCTTTCTCGATCTCGGCGGCGACTCGTTACGCGCGGCCGCGGTCGTGAACACCCTGCAGTCCCGTCTGGGGGAGACCCTCTACGTGACCGCGCTGTTCGAGGCGCCCACCGTGGCCGAGCTGGCCGAGTACCTTGAGCAGCACTACGCGGACTCCGTGCCGAAGCTGACAGGACAGGCCCCCACGGAGCAGGGCGCGGCGGCGGCGCGGGTCACCGTCGAGCAGGGAGCCAGGCTGCGCGCGCTGATCCCCGCGCTGCCACGGCGCGCTCCCGACGCGGACGTTGGCGCGCGCAATGCTCCCGCCGTGTTCCTGCTCAGTGCGCCCCGGTCCGGCTCCACCCTGCTGCGCGCCATGCTCGCCGGCCATGGCGAGCTCTTCTCCCCGCCGGAGCTGGGGCTGCTGTCGTTCGAGACCCTCGCCGAGCGGGCGAGCGCGTGCACCGGACGCTACGCGTTCATGCGCGAGGGCCTGCTGCGCGCCATCATGAGCCTGCACGAGTGCGACGCCGCTCGCGCCATGGAGATCATGGCCCCCTTCGAGCAGGAGGGCACGTCCGTCCGCGCGTTCTACGCGGAGCTCCAGGCTTGGGCCGGGAGCCGTCTGCTCGTGGACAAGACGGCGGCCTACAGCAACGAGCCCTCGATCCTGCGCCGTGCCGAGCAGGACTTCGACGGCGCGCTCTACGTGCATCTCGTGCGCCACCCGGGTGCGGTGACTCGCTCGTTCCTCGAGGTTCGACTCGATCGCATCTTCCGGCATGAGCAGCCCTTCTCGCCCCGGCACCTGGGCGAGCTGCTGTGGCAGATCAGCAACGAGAACATCCTGGAGTTCCTGCAGGACGTGCCCGCCTCGCGCCAGTTACACGTGCGCTACGAGGACCTGGTGACCGATCCGCGCGAGACGCTCGAACGCATCTGCGGCACCCTCGGCGTGGCCTTCGACGAGGCCATGCTGGACCCGTACGGCGACCCCGACAAGCGCATGACCAACGGACTCTATGAGGTGTCTCGCGGCATCGGGGACATCCGCTTCCAGGAGCACCGCCGCATTGATCCTGCCGTGGCGGAGCGCTGGCGCAAGCACCTGGACCCAGCCGAGTTGGGCGAGCGCACACGAGCCCTGGCCCCGCTGCTGGGCTACGAGGATCTGCCGGCGCCCGAGGCGGCGGAGCCTGGGCAACCGCAGCAGGCTGCAACGGCGGGGGTCGCGATCACCCAGCGGCCGCTTGGCCACCAGGTCCCGCTGTCGTTCGCCCAGCAGCGCCTGTGGTTCGTTGAGCAGCTCGTCCCGGGAACAGGCGCCTATCATCTGCTGCGGGCGTCGCGTTGGCAGGGGCCGCTGGACTTGACGGCGCTGCAGCGGTCTCTGGACGAGATCGTGCGGCGGCACGAGGCCTTGCGAACGACGTTCGCGCAAAGCGGCGGCGAGCCCTGTCAGGTCGTGTCCGAGACCGGCGTGTTCCCGCTCCGACAGGAACAGGCCCCGGACAACGAGGACGCGACGGAGGTCGTCGCCCGCGTCGTGCGCGAGGAGTCGGGCACAGCGTTCGACCTGACTCGCGGACCACTGGTGCGCGCGCGCATCGTGCGGATCTCCGACGAGGATCACGTGCTCGTCTACGACGTGCACCACATCGTGGCCGACGGCGTCTCGCTCGAGCTGCTGTGGGACGAGCTGGTCGTGCTGTACCGAGCGTTCGTTGCGCAGCGACAGAGCCCGCTCCCGCGCCTGCCGATCCAGTACGGCGACTTCGCCTGCTGGCAGCGGAGCCCTGGGCAGGAAGCGGACCTGGCGCGGCTGCTCCCCTATTGGCAAGAGCAGTTGCGAGACGTCGCCACGCTCGAACTCCCCGTCGACCGCGCGCGCCCCTTGCGGCCCAGCTTTCAGGGTGCCGTCGAGTCGATTCGCCTGCCTGCCGCCCTGACCGACGCCGTGAGGACCTGTGGCCGGGAACACGGAGCGACCGTGTTCATGGTCTTGCTGGCTGCCTTCAAGGCCCTGCTGCAGCGCTACAGCGGCCAGACTGATCTCGTGGTCGGCTCACCCATCGCAGCGCGCCGCCGCAGCGAGACCCAGCCGCTGATCGGTTTCTTCGTCGACATGCTGGTGCTGCGCACGGACCTGTCGCAGGACCCCTCCTTCGCGGCTCTGCTCGGCCGTGTTCGCAAGGTCGCGCTCGAGGCCTATGAACACAGTGAGCTCCCGTTCGAACGCCTGATCGAGGCGTTGGTCGTGGACCGGGACCAGAGCCGCAACCCCTTGTTTCAAGTGAGCTTCAGCCACCGCCAGCAGCAGGAGCGGGGCCAACAAGTTCCAGGCTTGCACGTCGATCGACTGCCCATCGACGCGGGGACCGTTCGCTTTGACCTCGAAGTGCGCGCGCTCGAATCAGACGAGCACATCGACCTGTCGCTGACCTACGCCACCGAGCTGTTCGACGCCGCGACGATCCGCAGCTTGGCCGAGCGCTTCCAACGCCTGCTCGAGATCGTGCTCAGCGACAGCGCTCGCCCGCTGTCCCAGATCAAGCTGATCACGGACGCGGAACGCCAGCTGCTGGCGACCTGGAACGACACCGTCCGCGACCATCCGAGGGACGGCAGCATCCACGGCGTCTTCGCCGAGCAGGTCAGCGCCACGCCCGATGCGGTGGCGTTGGTCTTCGGGGAGCTGCAATGGACGTATGCGCAACTCGACCGCCGAGCGAACCAGCTGGCACACCAGCTCCAGGCCTGGGGCGTCGGCCATGAGGACTTCGTCGGACTGTGCGTCGAGCGCTCGCTTGAGATGGTGGTGGGTGTCCTGGCCATCCTCAAGGCCGGCGGGGCCTACGTCCCGCTCGACCCGTCGTACCCATCGTCTCGGCTGGAGTTCATGCTCCAGGACACCGGCGCCACGCTCTTGCTCACGCAGGAGGAGCTGCGCGCACAGCTGCCTGCGTTCGACGGCACCATCGTCACGCTGGACACGCTGGCAGAAGAGCTCGCGCAGTGGCCCGAGAGCGCACCGCGATCGGAGGCGGCTGCCAACAGCCTCGCCTACGTGATCTACACCTCGGGATCCACCGGGCGCCCCAAGGGCGTGTGCGTCGAACACCGCAGCGTGCTGCGCCTGGTGAGCAACACCAACTACGTCGAGCTCGGGCCGGACGAGGTCTTCCTTCAGTTCGCGCCCATCTCGTTCGACGCCTCGACGTTCGAGCTGTGGGGCAGCCTGCTCAACGGTTCGCGCTTGGTCATCGTGCAGCAGCAACCGTCGCTGCAGCAGCTCGCCGACACGATCGCCGAGCACGGCGTCACAACGCTCTGGTTGACCGCCGCGCTCTTCAAGCAGATGGCCGACCTGCACGCCGATCAGCTGGGCGGCGTACGACAGCTGCTGGCCGGGGGCGAGGAGCTGTCCAGCGTTCACGTTCAGCGCTTCCTCGCGACGCTCGAGGATCGCCGGCTCATCAATGGCTACGGCCCCACCGAGAACACGACGTTCACCTGCTGTCACGTGATGACACGCCACACCAGAATTGGCCGGTCGGTGCCCATCGGACCACCGGTCACCAACACGCAGGTGTACGTCCTGGATGAAGACATGCAGCTCTCGCCGGTGGGCATTCCCGGCAGGCTCTACGCGGGCGGAGACGGCCTGGCGCGTTGCTACCTCAACGACGCCGAGCTCACGGCGCGCAAGTTCGTGCAGGATCCGTTCCGCGATGACCCGGGCGCCCGGCTCTACGACATCGGCGATCAGGCGCGCTGGCTTCCCGACGGGACGCTGGAGTTCTTGGGGCGCAAGGATCATCAGGTGAAGCTGCGCGGTTTCCGGATCGAGCTCGGCGAGATCGAGACGGCGCTGGTGCGACATCCGGCGCTGCGCGAGGCCGCGGTGCTGTGCCAGGGAGAGGCCAGCGGCGACAAGAAGCTGGTGGCCTACGTCGTCCCGGTCGACTCATCAGGAGCGGACCCCTCGGGCGCAGAGCTGCAGATCGGCGATCTGCGCCAGCACCTGATGCATGCGCTGCCCAGCTACATGGTCCCCTCCACCTTTGCCGTGCTGGACAGGCTCCCCCTGAGCGCAAACGGAAAGCTGGATCGTGCGGCCCTGGGTCGCATCGACGCCGTTCAGACCGAAGAGCAGGGCGAGTACGTCGAGCCACGGACGCCCACCGAAGAGCGCATCGCCTTGATCTGGGCCGGCCTACTGGGCGTCGATCGAGTGGGCATCCACGACGACTTCTTCGTGCGCGGCGGGCACTCGCTGATGGCCATGCAGGTGATCAGTCGCCTACGCGAGGAGCTCGAGGTGGAGCTCCCGGTTCAAGAGATGTTCTCCAGCCCGACCGTCGCCGGCTTGGCGGAGGTTGTCGATGTCCTGCGTTGGGCAGCGACAGATCACAAAGACCCGGATGTCGTCGTCGATGGCGAGGACTTCGAACTTTGAGTGTCATCGGAGTCACACCATGAAGGCCCTGCAGCTGCTGTCCCACATCCGTCAGCTGGGAGGAATGGTCACGGTGGATGCAGACGGGCCGCGGGTGACCAGCCCCAGCATGCGTAGAATAGAGGGTCGCGTGGTGCCCGTCTCCCGAGCTACCACGCGCGCCGCCCGGAGGACCTGCCATGGCTGACAACGCCCACGACGACCTGATCTACGACTGGAACAAGGTCGCCGATTATCCCGAACCGCCGAACCCGATCGAGTTCGACGACGAGACCCTGCGCGACGGCTTGCAGTGCCCCTCCGTCACGGCCCCGTCCCTGGCCGACCGCATCAAGCTGCTGCACCTGATGTCCGACCTGGGCCTCCAGTTCGCCAACGTCGGCCTGCCCGGCGCCGGCCCGCACGTGGTCAAGGTGGTCACCCAGCTGGTGGAGGAGATGCGCGACGCCAAGCTCAGCGTGGCTCCCAACTGCGCCGCGCGCACCGTCGAGGCCGACATCCGCCCGGTGGCCGAGATCCAGCAGAAGACCGGCGTGCCCATCGAGGTGTCCACCTTCATCGGCTCCAGCCAGATCCGCGCCTATACCGAGGACTGGTCGCTGGACACCATGCTGGCGCACAGCCGCAAGGCGCTCAAGTTCGCCGAGCAGGAGGGGCTCGAGGTCATGTTCGTGACCGAGGACACCACCCGCGCGCACCCGCGCACGCTGCACGCGCTCTACAGCGCCGCGCTGGAGAGCCCGGCCACGCGCCGCCTGTGCTTCTGCGACACCGTGGGCCACTCCATCCCCCAGGGCGCCGTGAACCTGGTGCGCTGGGCGGTGGAGCTGATCGAAAAGAGCGGGCGCACCGACGTGAAGATCGACTGGCACGGCCACCAGGACCGCGGCCTGGGCGTGCCCAACACCATCGCCGCCATCCAGGCCGGCGCGCACCGCGTGCACGGCACGGCCCTGGGCATCGGCGAGCGCGCCGGCAACACGCCCATGGACCAGCTGCTGGTGAACCTGCGCCTGGTGGGCTGGATCGACAACGACCTGGCCAAGCTGGGCGACTACGTCAAGCTCACCAGCCGCAGCACCGAGGTGCCCATCCCCGTGAGCTACCCGGTGTTCGGGCGCGACGCCTTCGAGACCGGCACGGGCGTGCACGCCGCCGCCGTCATCAAGGCCCAGAACAAGGGCGACGAGTGGCTGGCCAACCGCGTCTACTCCGGCGTGCCGGCCGACATGGTGGGGCTGCACCAGGTCATCCGCGTGGGCCCCATGTGCGGCAAGAGCAACGTGGTGCACTGGCTCAAGGGCAACGGCTACGCGCCCGACGAGGCCGTGGTCGAGCGCCTGTTCGAGGCCGCCAAGGACGCCTCGCGCCTGCTCGAGGACGACGAGCTGCACGCCCTGGCCAAGGGCGAGACGGCGGCGGCGGGAGGCTGAGCGGCGGCGGCGCGTCACACCCCGCCCGCGCTTGCGATAGAATCGAGACTGGTGAACTGCCAACAGGGCGCTAGAGACAACGGAGGAGTGGACGATCGCTACACAACAGACTGCCCGGACGGATCCGGCCCCGTCCGGACAGAGGCTTGAGCAGCGCCTGGGCGCTCAGGCGGCCGGATCGCCGGGCCAGCTGGCCATCCTCACTCCTGAGCACCGCTGGACCTACGCCGACCTGCTGAGAGAGGTGCGCGCCGTTGCCTGCGCCGTGCAGGCCTCGGCCGGCGCTGCGAGCGATCAGCGAGTGGCCTTGCTCTTCGATCCAGGCGCTCCCTTTGTCGCCAGTCTGTTCGGAGCCCTCTCGGCCGGGCGTTCCTACGTCGCTCTCGACCCCGCGTATCCCGTACCGCGCTCACGCTTCATGCTCGAGGACGCGGGCGCCACGCTGATCGTCTGTGATGCCGCGAACGAGGCACGCGCCCATGAACTGGCCGGCCCGGAACAGCCTGTGTTGGTCTTCGAGCAGCTGCAGCCGCCGGGTGATGAGTCGTCGCTCGAGGGCGGCTCGATCGACGACGTCACCTACGTGCTCTACACGTCCGGTTCGGAAAGGGCGCCCAATGGCGTTCTCCAGACCCATAGCGGCGTGCCGCACCACTCCCTGACGTACGCCCGGGCCATGGGAGACGTACGCCCGGACCATGGGAATTGCGAACGGCCTTCAGGCCCTCGATCAAACCCCGAAGGACTCTGCCGTGAGGGCTCCCCCAGCCACATCTTCGAGCAATCCCGCCAGGCCTTGTCGGAACACCGTCGCTTCGCGTATCATTACGCATACTTCATAGTGGGGCGCTCCTCCGGGACTTTCAGGCCAACTCGTTGTCTTGGAACGACTTACGAGCTTGCGGAGTGGGCCCCGCCGTTTCAGCCGCCGCTCCTGCGACTACGTTGAGCAGAATGCACACCCGAAGATACTTACATTGAAAATTGGCAGCGCTGCGTAGTCGCGCACGGCAAGTCATCCGTGCGCACGACCCGGCTGATCAACGGCGAAGTACGCAACGTTGAGATCAACTCGCCGAGTTGACGTCAGAAGGAAGCTTCACCCGATCGCTCGAGGAGATTGCAGTGGCGAAATTCCGGTTCGTTTCTTGCGCAGGGAGCGGGCACTGCGATTTTGGAGGAATGAGCTTCGTCCGCATGGCGCGCGAATTGATGGACCGCGGGCATGCAGTCGAGTGGGTCTTCTCCCGCACTCCATATGACATTCCGTACCGGGAAGTGATGTCTGTCATGCGCCGGCATGGGATCCAAGTCGATACGAGCGAACGCTTCTACCTCAGCGTCGCCGAACACGATGAGGACCTGGGTGCGAGCACAGCTGCGTTTCGATCCTATCTCTCGTCGCGAGACGATGACTGCCTCGTCGTCGACCGCAACTGCGTTGGCGCTGGCTTTGCGGCTCATGCCGCCCGAGTGCCCTGGGCTGTCGTGGGCACGGATGGCAGAGAGTGGACGCATCAGTGGTTCGGCTTGAATCGCAAGCTCGTCCCGACTCCTGGGACCGTTCCAGAAGTCGCGTCGTTGGCTTCGAGCCTCTGCCACGAGGGGTTTCCGGCGCCCGGGAGACGCAGCTTCGTAGCGACCTCCCCTTTCTTGAACATCTCATTCTTGCCCAGGGCCCTCTACGATGACGGGACCGGCGAGAGCATTCCGGCGTGCTCTCACTTCCTCGGCGCCGGCCCCGTCCCCGACACTCTCAAGTCGCGCGACAAGCTGTTGATCACATTCGGGAACACATTCGCCTTCCCCGTCCGATTGAGATTGCTGCGCCTCCTGCGACCGCTCATCATCTCTCGATCCATCCCTACGCTCGTGCTCACCGGAAGAGGGCACACCGAGCCGTACCGGGACATCCTCCGTGATGTGCCAAGCGCAACGATCGCAGAATGGATGCCTTATGACGAGGCTTTCCGAGAAGCCCGGGTCGTCATCGGGCATGGGGGCAACGCATACATATGGCACGGTCTGCTAGCGGGAAGCCCCATGCTGGCGGTTCCTTGGTATCAGGGAGACCAGCACTACGGCTCGCTCCAACTACAACGCCTCCAGGTCGGAAACGCCGTACCTGTCTCGATGCTGCCAGGCCTGTCTCGTGCGTGGAGGCAGCTGTGCATGCGCATACCCTCGCGCATAACAAAGCGAATGGCCAACGCGAGTTATCGTCTCAATGGAACGAGACTACTGGACCAGCTCCAGGAGCTCTTGGCTGACGACGCTGTGCTCGAAACGTGCTCCAACTACAGTTCGCTCATGCGTTCTGGCGGCGGCGTTGAAGCGGGAGCCTCCTTGCTAGAGCGCCTGGCCCGAGAAAAGGCCCATGTCTCAACGTGCGGCACGGCCGCCTGCTGTTGCTGATCTGCCCCTCCCCGGTTGATCGGACACCGAGGGAGGGGCAGAGTCGATTTCCCGGGTGCTGAAACACCCGCCGGGTTTTCAGAGCCACTACTTCGCATCGCTGGGCGATGCCCACGCCTGGGTCGTAACCGTCCTGTGATCCCCACCCCCACGCCCCGATTCCCGCGCAGGCCGCTCGGCCCCGTCGCTTCCGACTTCAGCCCTGGCTGGCTTCCCCGCGATCGAGTGCGACCCCGGCCAGGGCGGCGAGCGCGGTCTGTCGGCGTGCGGCGACCTGCTCGGCGAAGTGCTGTTTCCAGCCGTGGGGCGTGAGCTTGGTCACGTCGGTGCAGTG
>Ga0164313_10000986_pt1 | contig 24417 bp, 14 predicted proteins | sample GuaBasSedimGuay4_FD_113735 | JGI IMG/M metagenome (GOLD analysis project Ga0164313, IMG submission 113735) | Subseafloor sediment microbial communities from Guaymas Basin, Gulf of California, Mexico - Guay4, Core 4569-4, 0-3 cm | ecosystem: Environmental > Aquatic > Marine > Hydrothermal vents... | reverse complement strand
TTAGTTAATTTATATATAATTCAGAGTACCCTAAAACTAGGGGTCTGAATCCTGATTACAAATATAAGGAGCTAAGTCTGAACACAGTATTTACCTTTTAAAAAATCACTTTGGGGTTAATAATTCAAACATTCCCCGGGCAGCACGTAAAGAGGCACCCTCACCACCAAGTTTTTCCTCCAGTTCAGAGAACTCCTTCAGCATATCTGCTCTATAAGGTACATCATTAAGTAGCCTGTTGAGTTCATTACTTAAATTTTGGGATGTGAGTTCATTTTGAATAAGTTCCTTTACTACCAGTTTATCCATTATTAAATTAACAATAGAAATAAACTTTATTTTAACCAGGGCCTTAACCAGATAATAAGAAAAACGGCCCGCCCGGTAACAAACTACTTCCGGCACTTTAAATAAAGCTGTTTCCAGGGTAGCCGTTCCGCTGGTTACAAGGGCAGCCTTAGCAAAGGATAAAAGCTCATAGGTCTGTTCAAAAACCAGTTTCACTTCAGGACCCTTAAAGCAACCAGTATATATATCCTGGTTCAATGACTTCATCCCCGCTACAACAAACTGATAATCAGGAAATTTACGAGACACCTCAACCATTATGGGAAGCTGTGCATGTAGTTCCTGTTTTCTGCTGCCAGGGAGTATGGCAATAATGGGTTTACCGGAAAATCCGTTCTTCTTCAAAAATTCCTGCCTCTCCATTTTAAAACTCTTTTTAAAGTCGGCTATAGAATCCAACAGGGGATGCCCAACGTAGTCAACATCGTAATCGAATTTTTTATAAAAAGCCTTTTCAAAAGGCAGAATGGTAAATATCCGGTCAACCAGCTTCTGGATTTTATATACACGATGCTGCCGCCATGCCCAAACCTGTGGAGAAATATAATAGAAAATCTGAAAGTCAGGAGATTTTACTTTTTTTGCAATGCGAAGATTAAAACCGGAGAAATCAATAAGGATTAATGCATCCGGGGCATAATTTGCAATATCCTTTTCGGCCAGTTTGAAATTATCCCGGATAATTGGGTAATTTCTGATAACAGGGACAATTCCCATGAAAGCATGTTCCTTGTAATGTTTCACCAAATTGCCACTAGCTGCCTGCATTTTATCTCCCCCCCAAAACCTGAATGAGGCATCAGAATCAACTCTTTTCAATGCTTTAATAAGATTTGAACCGTGCAAATCACCTGAAGCTTCACCTGCAATAATGTAATATTTCACAATTATCCCTGCTTTTTACAAAGGTAAATCAAATTTATCAAGTTTTGCTTAAATACACTACTTTTGAAAAATAATATCAAACACAATGAACAAAAGAATTCTTTTTTTCCTGTTCTTCACAATCTCCGGAGTATTATCTGCTCAATCTGAACAGGGACCCTTTGTAGAAAAAAATTCTTTTACCCCAAAAAACAAGCAAAAGCTTTTTTTCAGAGTTCAAAATCAAAATATTTTTAAAAATAATGAATACTTCAACTTAATTGAACCCGGATATACTATTTTTGGATCCCAGGCAAATTTTACCATAAAATATTATCCAAGCTCAAACACCTTTATCGAAGGAGGAATACACCTGCTTTACTATTATGGCCGGGATAAACTTGACCGGGTATTACCCATTTTCCGGTTTCAATATACTCCTGTTAAGGGATTACAAATTATTTTTGGTAGTATCTATGGTGGAATGAATCATCAATATTCTGAACCTTTATACCGGTTTGAAAGAGTTATTGAAAGCCCCCCTGAAACAGGCTTGCAATTTATTTACCAAAATAACAGAATACATTCAGATTTATTCATTAACTGGCAAAATTATCTGCTTCGGAATAATTATACTGACCAAGAGCAATTTACCCTGGGTTATACCGGTAATTTTAAAATTCTTAAACCCCACCACCGCTTTCAGCTTGATATACCATTACAATTTATAAGTACACATCGTGGAAGCCAGTCAGATACACTAAACCTTCCTGCTGTTACTCTGATGAACCTTGCAATTGGAAGCAGGCTAAGTTATCATATACCCGGCTTTTTTAAGGAAATTGGGGTAAATGTTAATTTCATGTTCTATAATGACCTGTCCCCTGTAAAAGAACAGGCTTTTACACAAGGGAATGGTATATTTCCTGAAGTTTTCGCCAAGTCAAAATGGATAAATTTACATATTGGATACTGGAAAGCAAGAGATTTTATTGCACCTCTTGGAGAGCCTCTTTTTTCATCCATTTCATATATTGATGAGAACATAGTTTTCCCTGAGAGACAAATGCTTAATATCAAAATTGACCTGCATCATATAATAGCTGATGGCATCTTTATAGGTGGAAGGTTTGAAAGTTATTACGATATATTAGGTAACATTAATAAGGAAAAGCAGCCTCATAATGATTTTTCTTACGGAGTTTATATTAACTTTAACCACGATTTTTTTCTTAAAAAAGTAAAATAAATTTATTGAAATGAACCGGAAATTACGAATAGGTATCATAGGGGTTGGCCATTTTGGTAAAAATCATGTCAGGTCCCTTAAAGAAAGTCAGTTTGATCTCATAGGTTTTTATGATATAAATAAAGCCATCTCCAACGAGGTGGAGAAAGAGTTTGGAGTGAACCAATTTTCATCCTATGAAACTTTATTGAAAGTAGTTGATGTAGTTGATGTGGTTGTGCCTACTTTATCTCACTTTGAAGTTGCAGAAAAAGCAATACTTAATGGGAAACATGTATTCATTGAAAAGCCTGTTACATCCAGCATTGAAGAGGCACTGGCCTTAAAGAAACTTGCAAAAAAGCATCAGGTTAAGATCCAGGTTGGACATATTGAACGATTTAATCCTGCATTTACAGCAGTAAGAGACCTTATAGATAAGCCCAAATTTATTGAGCTACACCGTCTGGGGCAATTTCATCCCCGGAATAAAGACGTACCCGTAGTACTTGATCTTCAAATACATGATATCGATATTATATTAAATATTGTACAATCGGAACCGGTTGAAATCCATTCCAGTGGGGTTGAAATTATCAGTGACTCCCCGGATATTACTAATTCCAGAATTCGTTTTAAAAACGGATGTGTGGTAAATATGACTTCCAGCCGGATAAGTATGAAGCAAATGAGGAAGTTGCGGCTCTTTCAACCACATGCTTATATTTCAATTGACTTTCTTGAGAAAAAAGCAGAGGTCGTACAGGTAAATAATGTAACCGGGGAGGTAGATGACCCCTTTGCACTAATCATGGATCTGGGTAAAGGAAAACCAAAGAAACAGATCTTTTTTGAAAAACCGGAAATTAAACTGGTAAATGCCATGGTAGAAGAGCTCAATAGTTTTTATAATGCCATTGTAAATAACACCCAACCAGAAGTATCGATTGATGATGGTTACCAGGCTTTAAAACTAGCAATGGAGATTATTGAAAAAATGAATTCAGATATTAAGGTAGAGGACTAGCCGGTTTATTGAACGGAACTCCTGATTATACCCCTCGTAGAGTCCTTGAAAAAGCTAATAATACCATTCCTTTCTTCAGAATCAGGATAGTTTTGCTCAATCATTTTCAGGGCCTGACTATTATTAAGCTTATGCTCATATAAATCGCGATAGATCTCTTGTATCTCGGCAATCTTTTCATTAGTAAAGCCCCTACGACGCAGGCCAATAGCATTTACCCCCACATAGGCTAATGGCTCCCTGTCAGCCCTGACATATGGAGGAACATCAATTCTGACTTTTGCGCCTCCGCCAACCATTGCATGCTTTCCTATTCTCACAAACTGATGTACTAAAGACCCCCCTGCCAAAATAGCAAAATCATCAATTTCCACCTCCCCGGCAAGTCCTACATAGTTTACAAGTATGCAATTATTTCCAATCTTACAATCATGGGCCACATGGGTGTAAGCCATAATCAAAGTATTGTTACCAATAATTGTTTTATCTTTTGCGCTGGTCCCTTTATTTATTGTAACAAATTCCCTGATAATGGTATTGTCACCAATAAGGACGTTTGTTGCTTCCCCTTTATACTTCATATCCTGAGGAATTGCTGAAACAACAGCCCCGGGAAAGATTTTGCAATTCTTTCCAATAACTGCTCCATCCATAATACTTACATTTGGGCCAATCCAGGTACCATCACCAATCGTAACATCCCCGGAAATCGATGTAAAAGGATCAATTTTTACATTTTCCCCGATTTTTGCATCGGGATGAATACTGGTAAGTTTATGTATCATTCTGGAACTTTAGTTTTTACAACACTTGCTGTTATTTCACCTTCCATTACTAATTTATCAGCAACAAAAGCCTGGCCAAACATAGTAACAATGCCTCTGCGTAATGGCTGGGTCATACTCATTTTGAATAAAATCGTATCTCCGGGAATAACTTTCTTCTTAAATTTCAGTTTATCAATCTTAAGAAAGTATGTTGAATAATTTTCCGGATCCTCAACCTGGTTAAGTACCAGGACACCACCAACCTGAGCCATTGCCTCGACCTGCAGCACACCTGGCATTAGAGGTTCTTCAGGGAAATGCCCCTGAAAAAATGCCTCATTAAAGGTCAGGTTCTTCAGACCCACTATTGAATGATCATCTAAATAAATAATTTTATCAACCAATAAAAACGGGTATCGGTGTGGAAGCATCTTTTTAATCTGGCTAATATCATAAACCGGAGCCTTAGTAGGATCATAAACCGGAACTTGTTTTTTTAATTTGGCCTTCTTTATTTCCTGCCGTATCTTTTTTGCAAGTTCAGTATTCGCATGATGGCCAGGTCGCGTTGCCACTACCTTTCCAATAATGGGTTGCCCAACCAGGGCAATATCTCCCATAATATCTAAAAGTTTATGACGGGCAGGTTCATTAGAAAATCGCATTTCGATATTATTCAATATTCCCTCAGAATTGATCTTAATATGTGGTTTATTAAATAAATCAGCCACCCTGTCAACTTCTATCTGGTCAACAACCCTGTCCATTATGACGATGGCATTATCAAGATCCCCACCTTTTATTAAACCCTGCTTCGCCAATGCTTCTAACTCATGAAAGAAGACAAAAGTCCGGCACATGGAAATTTCCTCTGTAAATTCAGAAATATTGTTTAAAATAGCATATTGATTACCCAGCGTTTTAGAATTATAATCAATTAAAACATTATAACTCAAATGATCATCCGGATACACCATTAAATCCACACCACTTTCTTCATCCGAAAAGATAATCTTCTCGGGTATCCTAAAATAATCACGATCTTTATCCTGCTCTTGTATCCCTGCCTCCAAAATAGCATCCACAAACATTTTGGAACTCCCACCCATAATAGGGGCCTCTGGCCCTCTAACCTCAATAAGGGCATTATCAATCTCAAGCCCTGTAAAAGCTGCCAAAACATGTTCAATGGTTGCAATCCTGACACCGTTCTGTTCCAGTGTTGTTCCCCTGGAGGTATCTACTACATTTTCTGCCAGGGCATCAATTACCGGTGAACCATCGATATCGGTACGTGCAAATTTAAAACCATGGTCTTCGGGGGCTGGATTAAAGGTGATTTTCACATCTATACCTGAATGCAATCCTCTTCCTGTTAGTGAGATTGGTCTTTTTACTGTCTTTTGTTTATCAGACATATTTATCTTTATTCCATTTTTAAAAACGGGCGCAAGATACAAAAATTCACTAAATGACCATTTAATCAACTAAAATAATTGCCATTCAAAAAATCAACTCCTGGTTTATAATGAAACCATTAGCTAATTCTTATCCAAATATTTCTTCTCTAATTTGGAAATCCGATCTGCCAGCTTTGGAAGGTTTTTGAAATAAACATAAGATTTTTGATAATCTCCAAAGTCAAATGCAGGGCCACCCATAAGGACAGCACCCTTTTTCTTTATGCTTTTTGCAATACCTGATTTCGCAGCCATCTTTACCTCGTCTGCTATTTCAATATGACCGGCAATACCAACCTGCCCACCAAACATACAATCCCTTCCTATCTTTACCGAGCCGGCTATTCCGGTTAAAGCTGCCATTACAGTATTCTCACCAATTGTAACGTTATGTCCAACCTGAATCAGGTTATCAAGTTTAACACCCTTTTTTATTAATGTTGATCCCATAGTGGCACGGTCGATAGTAGAATTTGACCCCACCTCTACATAATCCTCCAGTACTACATTACCTACCTGCGGAATCTTTTGGTAATCATTTCCTGAAACTGGTGCAAAGCCAAAGCCATCACCACCAATAATTACCCCTGAATGAAGTATGCAATTATTACCAATAATACAATCATGATAAATTTTTACACCAGGATAAATAATAGTATTATCCCCAATCTCAACATTATCTCCAATATAAACCTGAGGGTAGATTTTTACCTTATTACCAATTTTACAATCTGTTCCAACATATGAAAATGCCCCCAAATAGAAATCCTCCCCGGCTTTTGAAGATTCTTCCATAAATGACCGTGGATGCTCCCCAACTTTAACAGGCTTAAATGATTCCTGGAATTGCAGTAAAGCGGCAACTGCCTGATAGGCATCCTCAACCTTAATCAAAGTACAGTTTACCTTCCTGGAAGGAATAAAATCCTTATTTACTATAACTATGGATGCTTCTGAACTATAAACATACTCTTCATATTTGGGATTCGACAAAAATGAAAGGGAACCCTCTGTACCTTCTTCAATTTTAGCGACTCTGTTAACTTTTACTTCAGGGTTTCCAACTATTTCCCCCTTTAAAAAATCTGCCACAGCTTTTGCCGTAAATTCCATTCTTTTTTATTTTATCAGTTTACTAATTTTGTCTATATTTTTTAGGATAACAAAGGCAATATTTTTTCACCTTCATAGATAAGACCCGTGTATTTAAAATATCCGAAACCTCACCAATATCATGAAGGCCCCCATCCTTATTTAAGATTTGAACATTATGATCTGACGGATCAAATGCATAATTACTTATCATTTCTGAGAAAACGAAATATCGGGCATGTTCTTTTTCAACATTATATTCATTCACCACCCAATCTTTGATTAATTGGATGGACTTTCCTGAAAAAGGCTTATCAGACAATTCTACCCTGAACAATTCACGATCAATTAACCTCCTGCTTAAAAGTTGTAAAACTATGTCCTCTCCTTCTGCCCAAACTTTTGCCGAGGATATAATATCACTGTCATCTAATAATGCAAAATTCTTTATAATATCCCTTGTCTTCCAAACTGATTTCTTTGTAAATACTGATGAATGATTAATATTCTGGTAAAGGAAAAATTTAAGTGCAGGTGTTCCATAGACCTCCTCCCCATTTTGAGCCAGCTCAATGGCACGACACAAAGTTTTTACGAGTAAGAATTCAGCAGATTGTACGGTTTTATGCAAATATACCTGCCAATACATAAGCCTTCTGGCTATTAAAAACTTCTCAACAGAATATATGCCTTTAACATCTATTACCAGATTGTCATCCACCACATTCATCATTTTAATGATCCTGTCTGACCCAATAGTACCTTCACTCACACCAGTAAAGAAGCTATCACGTCTTAAGTAATCAAGCCTGTCCATATCAAGCTGACCCGAAACAAGCTGATGCAAAAACTTTTTTTTATACTGATTATTAAAAATTTTAATTGCCAGGTCCAGTCTCCCTGAGAACTCTTCATTTAATTCTTCCATAAATACCCTGGACAAATCTTCATGCGAAATACCTTCAATCAGACTTTGCTCAAGGGCATGTGAGAAGGGGCCATGTCCTATATCATGTAACAGAATAGCAATGGAAACAGCTTCAGCTTCCTCCTGGTTAATATCAATTCCCTTTTCTCTTAAAGTCGAAATACAGGAGGTCATCAGGTGTAAAGCCCCCAGACTGTGCTGGAACCTTGAATGCTGGGCCCCAGGATAAACCATATATGTTAAACCCAGTTGCTTTATTCTTGTTAATCTCTGAAAATAAGGATGCTCAATGATTTCAAAAACCAGGGCAAAGGGTATATCAATGAAACCATAAACCGGATCATTAATAATTTTTCTTTTATACTTTAAATTCACGATGCAAAAATACAGAATAAAAAGAAATATTTCAGATCAAATTACTATAGTACCCTTTTTCACTATTAAACAAGCTGTAAAAACATCATAAAACTACAATTTCTCAAAATGCAGTTCTTAAATTAAAACGAATGATTTACTAAAATTTGTATAATTATCAGATAATATGTATTTTTGCGGTTTGAAGACGGATTGTAGGGGACCTAAGTCCCCTATTTTATTATACTATATCAGTGATTGATAAGAATAAAATATTACAAATACTTAATTCCTTTGACCTGGGAAAAGACTACTTTATTGTTGATATTGAAGTTAACTCCGGTAACAGGATTCGTGTTTATGTTGACAATGCTGAAGGAATAACTATTGGGGATTGTGCAAAAATATCAAGATTCATTGAGCATCGATTACTGGAAACTGATGAGGATTTGAATTTTGAATTAAATGTTTCTTCTCCCGGACTAGATATTCCATTTAAAGTAAAACAGCAATATGACAAGAGTATAGGTAAGGAAGTTGAAATTATTGATCAGAATAACAGAAAAGTAAAAGGAACCTTGTTGAAAGCTGATAATAAAAGTATTGATTTAGAAGAGGAAAGATCAATTAAGGTTCCGGGCAGAAAAAAGAAAGAGGTGATAAAGGAGGTTCTTTCAATTCCTCTTAAAAATATTAAATCAACAAAATTAATTATATCATTAAAATAGCATTAAAATTAAAATGGAGAACATAAATCTTATTGACACATTTTCTGAGTTTAAAGAACTTAAAAGCATTGATCGTGCTACAATGATGAGTGTACTTGAAGATGTTTTTAGGAATATGCTACTTAAGAAATACGGAACAGATGAGAATTTCGATATCATTATTAATATCGATAAAGGCGATTTTGAGATCTGGAGAAACAGAGAGGTAGTAGAAGATGATGAAGTAGAAGACGAGAATTTACAAATTTCGCTTTCAGCAGCTAAAGTAATTGAAGAAGATTATGAAGTAGGTGAAGATGTTACCGACGAGGTCAAATTACTTGATTTTGGAAGAAGGGCAATTTTATCTCTTCGTCAAAATCTAACATCCCGTATTCTGGATCTCGAAAAAGCCAATATTTTTGATAAATATAAAGATAAAATAGGAGACTTAATAACAGGTGAAGTTTACCAGGTCTGGAAAAGAGAAATTCTGATCCTTGATGATGAAGGGAATGAGCTTCTTTTGCCAAAGGGAGAACAAATCCCTTCTGATTATTTTCATAAAGGGGATGTTATCCGGGCGGTTGTTGTTAAAGTAGAATTCAAAAATAACAATCCGGTAATTATTCTTTCCCGAACCTCTCCTGCATTTCTTGAACGTTTATTTGAACTTGAAGTTCCAGAAATCTTTGATGGCCTGATCACAATAAAGAAAATTGTAAGGATCCCGGGTGAAAGGGCAAAAGTTGCCGTTGAATCCTACGATGAAAGGATTGACCCCGTTGGGGCCTGCGTTGGAATGAAAGGATCAAGGATTCATGGGATTGTCCGTGAGTTGAAGAATGAAAATATTGATGTAATTAATTATACATCGAATACCCAACTGTTTATTCAAAGAGCCTTAAGCCCAGCAAAAATAGTATCCATAAAATTAAACCAGGAAGAAAACAAAGCCGATGTCTTTTTAAAACCGGATGAAGTATCCTTAGCAATTGGAAAAGGAGGATTGAATATACGGCTGGCCAGCCAACTTACTGGTTATGATCTTGATGTGTACAGAGACCAGGAAGAAGTGGATGATGAAGATGTTAATCTGGAAGAATTTTCTGATGAAATAGAGGAGTGGATTATTAATGAATTAAAAGCCATTGGATGTGACACAGCCAAAAGCGTACTGGAACTTCCTGCAAAGGAACTTGTAAAACGAACAGACCTGGAGGAAGAAACTGTTCAGGACGTAGTTAAAATATTAAAAGCTGAATTTGAATAATTCTGTCAATAACCCTTATTTGAAACTTTATTTGAAAGGAAGATACCAAAAATTATACTAAAAAAGATTACAGAGAAAAATCGTAATGGATAAAAGAGCAACCCGATTAAGTAAAGCAGCCCGCATATTTAATGTAGGAATTTCAACTATTGTTGATTTTCTGCATAAGAAAGGAATTAATATTGATACCAATCCTAACACGAAAATAGACCCTGAAGTTTATGAAATGTTAGCGAAGGAATACAGTACTGATCTTTCTATTAAGAAAAAATCAGAAGAATTCAGTGCATTGCATTTCAAAGAGAAGCAAGCTGATGTTACTATTACCAATTCTAAGAAACAAGAAGACCTCGCCTCCCCGGTACAGGAAGAAGAAATTTTTATAAAAGACACCAGTATTACCCCCGTTGCCAAAGCTGAAAAGAAAGTAGTTGTAGAAGAGAAAAAAGAAGCAAGCCCAGTAAAAAAGAAAGAACCCAAAGCTCCGGAAAAACCCGAAGTTACAAAAGAAGCTCCGGACAAAAAAGTTGATTCTAAAAAAGAGGTAGAAGTTAAGGTTGTTGGGAAAATTGACCTTGATTCATTTAAAAAGAAACCAAAAACAGTAAAGAAAAAAGAAAAGCCAGTCGAAAAGGAAGCTTCTAAAAAAGAAGATACAGTTACTAAAAAGGCTCCTGCTAAAGAAGATAAGGTTCAGGCAAAAGAAGATAAGGTTCAGGCAAAGAAAGATAAAGTTCAAACGGAAGAATTATCAAAAGCCGGTAAGAAAGAAACAACAAAAGATGAAATAGAAGATAAAGCCCCTGAAAAATCTCCGAAAATAGTTAAAGATCAGATATTTAAATCAAAAATTGAAAAACTTACAGGGCCCAGGGTTGTTGGGAAAATTGATTTGCCGGTTGTCGAACCAAAGAAAAAACCGGTTGCATCTTCAAAGGATACAGAAGTAAGTAAAAAGAAACGAAAAAGGATCAGAAAACCCAAGCCTAAACTTGATCCAAGTAAAACACAGTCCCAACAACAGGGGAATAAAGGAAAAGACCAACGAAAAACCAATAAAAAAAGGAAACCTTTTAAACCTGAAATCAGTGCAGAAGATGTTCAAAAACAAATTAAAGATACACTGGCCAATTTAAGTAGTAAAGGTAAATCGAAAGGCTCCAAGTACCGAAGAGAAAAAAGAGAAGCTGTAAACGTACGACAGCAGGCAGAATTGGATAAAACTGAACATGAAAAAAACATTCTCAAAGTAACAGAATTTGTTTCTGTGCATGAAATAGCCAGCTTAATGGATGTCCCGGTTACGGATATTATTTCAACCTGTATGAGCCTTGGGCTAATGGTATCCATTAATCAAAGGCTGGATGCTGAAACAATGACAATTGTTGCAGATGAATTTGGTTATAAAATTGAATTTGTAACTGTTGAGTTACTGGAAAAACTAGACACCGAAGAAGACAAAGAAGAGGATCTTGTACCAAGGCCTCCAATTGTTACAGTAATGGGCCACGTAGATCATGGTAAAACAAAATTACTTGACTACATCCGAAATGCAAACGTGGTAGCGGGTGAAGCTGGAGGAATAACACAGCATATTGGTGCTTATGGGGTAGAGTTAGATGATGGCCGTTTAATTACATTTTTGGATACCCCTGGCCACGAAGCCTTTACTGCAATGAGAGCCCGTGGAGCACAGGTTACTGATATTGTAATTATTGTAATTGCAGCTGACGATGGGGTTAAACCTCAAACTGTTGAAGCAATCAATCATGCCCTGGCAGCAAATGTTCCCATTGTATTCGCATTTAATAAAATGGATAAGCCTACCGCTAATCCTGAAAAAATTAAGGAAGAACTATCAAATATGAATCTTCTGGTCGAAGATTGGGGCGGTAAATATCAGTCACAGGAAATTTCCGCTATAAAAGGTACAAATATTGATGAGCTACTCGAAAAAGTTTTATTGGAAGCTGAATTACTTGAATTAAAAGCAAATCCTTCTAAAAAAGCAAAAGGTATTGTTCTTGAATCAACATTAGACAAAGGAAAAGGGTTTGTAACAACACTCCTGGTTAGCGAAGGCACCCTTAATACAGGGGATATTGTACTTGCAGGAAGTTATTTTGGCCATGCAAAAGCAGTTTTTAACGAAAGAGGCTCCAAACTAAAAAAAGCCGGCCCTTCTTCACCTGTAATATTGCTTGGCCTAAATGGAGCCCCCCAGGCAGGGGATCTGTTTAATATTATGGAAAGTGACCGGGAAGCCAAATCAATTGCCACAAAAAGAAACCAATTACAAAGGGAACAAAACCTGCGTACCAAAAAACATATTACATTAGATGAAATTGGACGAAGATTAGCTGTGGGCAGCTTCCAGGAACTTAATGTTGTTGTAAAAGGAGATGTTGACGGATCTATTGAGGCCTTGTCAGACTCCCTGCTTAAACTTTCTACCGAAGAAATCCATTTGAATGTTATTCACAAGGCAGTAGGACAAATTACAGAATCAGATATCATGCTGGCCATGGCTTCGAATGCTGTTATTGTTGGCTTCCAGGTAAGACCATCTCTTGGTGCAAGACAGCTCGCTGAAAAAGAGCAAATTGACATTCGACTGCATTCTGTTATTTATGATGCAATTGAAGAAATAAAAGCTGCGATGGAAGGAATGTTATCTCCTGAAATCAAAGAAGATATTGTTGCTACGGTTGAAGTCCAGGAAGTTTTTAAGATCACTAAGGTAGGGACTATAGCCGGTTGTATTGTACGGGAAGGTAAAATTAAAAGAGATAATAAAATCCGGATTATTCGGGAAGGTATTGTAGTTTATACAGGGGAACTGGGTTCTCTTAAAAGATTTAAAGACGATGTGAAAGAAGTAGTTAACGGCCTAGAATGTGGTTTAAATATCCAAAACTTTAATGATATTAAGGTTGGGGATATGATTGAAGCATATACGGAAACTGAAACAAGAAAAACTTTGTAGTTTTTTATATACCAGATAAATTAAAAGGGGCAATTGCCCCTTTTAAATTTCAAAACTCTCCAAATTGGATAAACAATATTCCCAATTATTTGAAATATAAACTGCCTGGCGACCTTCTGATTAATACCTGATAAAACCTCAGGCTTCAATCATTTCTTTATAAGATGCAGCATCTGCCAATAAATCCAATTCGGAGACATCATTCAGGCGCATTTTTATTAACCACCCATCACCATAAGGATCGTTGTTAATTAATTCAGGGGTATCCTCCAGTTTAGCATTAACTTCCAAAACTTTGCCACCTACCGGCATAAGCAAATCAGAGACTGTTTTAACAGCTTCAATTGTTCCAAATATCTCATCCTTATCCAGTTTTTCCCCTTCTGTTTCAATTTCAACAAAAACCACATCCCCCAATTCTCCCTGTGCAAAATCGGTAATCCCAATAAAAGCTTCATTACCTTCCATCCTTACCCACTCATGATCATTTGTGTACTTCAAGTCCTCAGGAATATTCATAATAATAAGTTTATAGTTTTAAATAAATACAATTAATTTTAAAATTCTAAAAGTAAGAAGAATTTCTTTTTATGAGAAATATTCTGGTTAAAGTTTAGAGAATACTATGTAATATTCATTTTTAATTAATACCAATATCTTAAAGTTATTGTGAGAGCGTAAAGCGAAGACTAAAGCCTGCATTTGTATTATAGGTAGGGAAGGTCCTTGCAATATAAGGTTGTTTATTTACCATTCTGTCAAAGAATAACCTAAGGTTAAACCTATCGCTTAACACATAATCAGCTGTGAATTTGATTGTAATAATACGTTGACCGGCTGTTGGTTCATTTGTTTCTTCCAAGACCTTTCTCATAACGGTTACATTATCCCTTATCTCCACATCTGCTCTTAAATTCAGGTCACTTTTAAATACTTTTTGGCCGCCACCCGTTTTTATTGCAAACTGCAAATCATTAAACCTATATCCCGTACCAACAACAATAGCATTATTAGCGATCTCAGTAAGCTGATTATTGGACATACTCAGCGAAAGTGTCCTGGATTTTTTCATTTCAAATCTGGTAGTAATACCATTCTTCCATACCATATCCAAATTAATGAGTGGACTAAATTGTTCGTTTAGTGCCACCGCAGCCATATCAAATTCAGGAAGGAAGTTATAATTCAGGCCCCTGATGCTTTCAATATCATCATAATTCAGGTTTGTTTTATACGCACCAATGTCATAAGTGGACCTGTAAGCATGCGATAGTGTAATCGACCTGAAATACTTTTTTATGAAATCAACCCTGTTCAATCCGTCAAAAGTAACCCGCCAGTTTGGCAATATATCCAATATTGAAGGTAAAGCATCCAGACTTATTCTGTTTGGGTCCCGATTTGCATAAGCTGCCAGAAAAGCGGGAATAAGCACTTCCTGAGAGGTCATGGAATAACCATTCTTATATGGCCCTTCTATTGGCAGGCCCGTCTCAGGATCGATGTCCGGGTTATAAGTTGGATCGCTTTGCTGCTTTATATCCGCTCTTCTTTGTGAAATAATCTCGGTATAATCAATAAATCTCTGGAAATTTTCCGATTGATAGTTATTTGATCTTGAAATCTTTTCAAATGAAGTTCCAAGTGTTATATAAGACATACTGAAGTTCCCTGAATAGATTGGATTTCTTGTACTATCAGGGAAATTCCCATTTCTATCGGCAAGATAATAAGCACTATAGTTATTTGAGATCCTGCGGTTAGCTGTCAAATCAATCCTTAATCCCCTTATAGGTTCAATGGTGCTACGAAAATTAAAATTCTCGCTGTGGGTCATTAAATAAGCTGCATTTAAAACCGTATCTTTGGTCAACCAGTTATTTCGAATTGCCTGTTCTGCAAATCCCTGATTCTGATAACCCAATATGAATGGAACACCGGGGGCCATATTTTCACCCACGCGCTGGATTCCCATAATCTCAGTTTGCGGCATATATCCAGGTAAAACTGTCCCTTCATTTTGCGAATAAGACAGGGAAATATTTCTAATACCCATTATTACCCTGGCAGATACCTCTCCAATCATTATAAGAGGATTCGCTTTTTTTTCTTTTTGTCCCTCCACAATTAAAGACGTATTTGTATAATCCTCATCGGCTGTTAAAGTTACCCTTCGGTCATTATCAATTTTAACATCCACTTTAATTTCATTTTGGTCACTATCATATACTTTTACAGTAACATTCTCCGTCATTAATTTATGATAAATGGCTTTAGGATCATTAGCTTTAAGCCGCATGCCTTCCCTTGTATAAATAACCTTTTTGAATTTTTTCTGATCTGGCTTTCCCAGTTTCCCGGATCGGCTTTTTTGATTAATATCTCTAAGAAAACCCATTTTATTATAAAGGTTAACCAGATTTAACTGACCGTTTAATTGTCCTGTATTTGAGTTCTGAATCCGGTTTCCAAGATCAATTTTAACCGAATCCGCAAACAATGGGCCAGCATACCAGTCATATGTGGCTGTATATCTGGCCGTAAGTGTCACCCAATCAAGCAAAGGCAATTTATTGATTGGCACTGTATAAGAGGCATTAAAAGTATGGTAATAATGCGTATTCCTGCCAAAATTCTTCAAATTAATCAATACCGAATCTTTCCAAATCTGGTATTCATCTTTATACCTTTCGGGATCCACTCCTCCGATGGGTTCGTCAATACGGGCAATATTTCCTGCATTAAAATCAAATTTCAGATTCTTGGTTAAATCCCATTTTAAATCGTAAAAACGATTCCAGAAAAAATCTTTTCTAAAAGTCGGATTAATCTTTAAATTAGGATTATCAATATTTCTGGTTTTTACCTCATTATAATGCCGTGTCAGATTAGTCCGGAAAGAAACATAGCTTGGGAATAAGGTAAAGTTAAAATCCTTTATCAGGCGTAAAGGTTTTGCATTTAACGCTTTTGTTTGCCTGAATGGTTCAATATTCTTAGGCCTTGAGTTGTATATATATGAAAACCCACCACGATAATTTTTTTCCAGATTTATTTCCGTTTTCAAATCTCTGGCCATAATTTCATTAAAAGAATAATTTAATGCGAAATTAGCCGGGTCATAGATTTTTGGCTTAGCACTTCGCACACCCACATTCACATTGGTAAAATTCAGGCTTTTTCTTCTTACAAAATCCTGGGCAAGATATTTAATGGAGTCCCTTTCTTCTTTTGTTTCCACATGATTCAATGCAATATCTAATGGTATATCCGGATCCATAGGGTTATATTCCGGATTCACCCTGGATTCAGAATACCCTATATACATTGGGATATGAACATTTGCTTTTTCAGGAAAGAACTTACCCAATTCAAGGTTTGCTGAGATGTCATATTCAAATATTTCTTCAGTACTTCTCTGGCTTACCTTTTTTTCAATGCTTCCAAACCCTGGTTTTACCATTTGTCCTGCAAGGTCGATTGTACCCAGATCAGCCAGCTGTGCCTGTAGCCTGGCATTACCTGCCCATCCTTTTTTATCGTCAAAATCTGTAAGCCGAAGTTCATTCACCCAAATCTCTCCCGATTTGCTTAAACCATCATCTGTAGGATCACTATTATTTCTGTGCGGGTTACGTACTCCAATCATGATGGTACGTACATCACTAAGATTTGGGTTACCAGCAATCTTAACTGTATGACCGTTTTTAATAATACTGAAAATATCACTCGGTTTAATATTTGAACCTATCCGCCTTAATGCATCATTCCTTGCCAATTTAAGTACCTGAAACCATTTCAGATCTATATCCATTTTATTCTCCTCAGGCCAGACAATCAGCCTGTCAGTCTCAGAATCATCTCTATAAATACCCGGAGGTGTTATATGCAAAGGAACTTCATATTCGTAGTAATTGTTACGATAATCGGTTCCTAAACGAATAAAAGCAGTCAATTCACCATCTTCCAGAGATTCTCCCTGAAAAGCTTCTGCATGGATCTCCATCTTAACTCTATTATACTTTCTGAAGTCATAACTTGTATTCTTAAATGCAGCCCTGGCATCCCCATCACTTAAATCTTTAATATACAAGGCCATTGATTGTTCATTCAACTGCTGTAACTGGGGGTTAGTAGGATCAATTTCTCTGGTAAATCCTGGTGGTAAAACATAATTCACAGGTTCTTTACTGGAATTTTCTTCGATATTTACAGCTGAAATTTCAAAAAAACCACTTTGGGGTTGCGGAACCGTTATATTTTCCCCTCCCTGAAGCAATGAAAAATCATATTTTCTCCATTCTCCCCTTACCAATTCAAGTTCTGCAAAACGAAGAACAACCGGCTTACTAAAGCCACGAAGAAACATCCTCATAAAACGAATGGACCTAAAGTCCTGTATGGAGCCAATCCTTCTTTGAAAATCGGATAAGGGTATTTTTAGCTGATACCAGTTCACCGATGATTGCTGTCCGTTTGCAAATGTAATCGTGGAAGTAACCACATCGGTAATGTATTTTTGTCCTTCCGCAAGGCTATTTTGATTCAAATTTATTTTATACTGATAATAGCTTTCGGTTTCACTCAGGGTATTATCCCTGTTAATATCCTCCACATCCGGTAGGGTTGACCCGGTAGTGGGGTAACTTTCCTTTGACTGTTCAGCAGTAGGAGAGTTACCTTCCAATCCGTTATACTTTTTATAACGGTCAAGAATCCCCAGCTCCTGACCATCATAATCACTTCCCCTGTAATAATGAAAGTTGTCGCTTGAAGGGTCCTTACTCATTTCATCAAATACAGGGGTATTTACTATTGATCTCAGGGAATCCAGGTAATTGCTAAAGAATGTTGTTTCATCAGGATCCATTAATCCCTCCATTCCAACATCCTGGTATATGCGAGAATTTATATCATTATCAAAAGCATTTACCAGTGATTGTTTTTTTGGGACCCTACCCCAGATTGTTGTATCCACATCAATGACTTCTGGCCCGGTAGGTAAGCCATTTTCAAAACTTTTCCTTGAATCCTGGAGTATATCTTCTGAAATATCACCAAAGTTTAAATAGAGTTCACCACCTGTATTGCTAGGGTCTTCCACAAAAGGGTCCATCAACCATAATTTGACATATTGAATATTAGCAGCCTCAAAATCATTGGTTTGCACTTCGCGCATAATACCTCCCCACCTTGTTTCCGGATCCTGTAATGCCCCATCAGGAGTTAAACCGGAAGAATATCTATCAGGAACCAGGTCATAGTTATACGGGCCTTTTTCCTCAGGATAATAAGCAAGGTTCAATACGGCAAGATTAGTTGGTATACCACTGGGACTTTCTTTATTTGGCCAAATTTCCTTTTCAAATACTTCTCTAACATAGTGACTTGATTGGGTTTCCGGATTATTTTTTATATGTGCCGGTGTAGAAGAATTATTTCTTAAGAATAAAGGATCTATAAAATACCAGGCTAATTTAGCTCTGTTAAAACCAGTTACTTTGCTATTATTCACCTGTTCTTCAGGGAACATATCGGGCTGTCCAAAAGGGACACTAGCCATTACCCAGGCATTCAGGGATTTCAAGTCAATGGAAGTTTCACTACCCTCAAAGTCATCGATATAAGAAGTACCGGATTTTCCAACAGCTTTCGAATGACCCGGTATAAGTTGGGCAAATTCGCCTGTAAAACGGATTGAAGAAGGAGCCTTTGTTTCAATAAACGGTAAAAAATCAACCATATTTGTCAGAAGCCTGGAATCTTTCTGATAAGAAGTGTTCAGCCCCCACATTATATTTGACATGGGTTCATCGCCTATATTAACTTTTTGAGTGAGTGGACGCTCTGTAAGGTTCATAAAAGTTCCACCTATATTAAAATTATCGTTAATATTATATTCAAGATGGGTTCCCAGGAGCGTTTTGGTTTGAAATGCGAATAGCTGATTACTTTCAAGTGACACCCTTATTGGTGTTTGAGACTGAAGTAAACCCGGATTAATAATCTTCACCCTACCCATATTATAATCCACAGTATAATCTACATTCTCAGTCAGCTGAATACCCCCGGCAGTTACTTTTACCGAGCCTTTTGGTACGTTAATTGCATTTAAGGGGATATCTGAACTTGACGAGGAAGAATATGAACCCGATAACATGAACTTATTTTTTTCTGAAATTTGACCAGCTCTGACCTTCGTGGAGTCATAGAGCTCTTGAAATACATATTTATCAGCAATGGCATCATTTCCAATTTTTGCACGTAAATACGAGCCAAAAGGTTCCAGAACAGGAAAGATAACCCTGCCGTTTTCCGGATTAATCGTAATGCCGGTCATAAAGTCAAAGCGGCCATCCGGATTTGGGGCTAACTGAGAATCCAGGTTATCAAGATTCAGGACTTCCAGTAAAATTTGGTTTGCAATATTCCCCTCCGTAATATAATTAACTGAATTCCCATTATTATCATCACGATATAGCACATGCAATTGAAAATCCTTTTCACTTAACTGATAAGCTCCAAGTGAATATATATTCTTCATCATTAAAGCCCATGTCGGAAATTTTGGTGTAAGACTGGTTCCTTTTATTAATTTAAGAATTAAAGAATAAGGGGCATTTATTCCATCAGTAGTAAGTTCTCCAACTTTATATACTTTCCCCTGATAAGTATATTCATAAGCAACAGCCAGAATTTCATCTGAATTTAAACCAGTGTTAATTGAAATATATCCCAACTGCCGGTTAATTGAATATTCTCTTTCAGTAAGTTTTCTGGCAGTTTCTATCTTCTCATAATCCTGACCAATGATAAAGCCAGGTTCAAGGGGAGCAAGTGTATTAGTAATGTTGTTAATATTACGAATTCCGGAATAAGTAGTATTTAGTGAATTGTACTGGCCATTCCTTTGATTGTCGGGTAAAAGCCCTGCCTCAGTTTGCTGGAATTCAGGTACAGTATTAAATATATTTGCTGAGGATTCAGCAAGGTCCATAAAAGCTGCAATATTTCTGGATTCCTCAAATTTATTAGATTTATTGGTTACCCAAATTTCAATTCTCTGAATATTAACGCCTGTATTTACTACCGGAAGGTTTTGTAAGGCCCTGTCATAGGTATCTCTAAAAAAATGTGATAGAAAAAAGTGTTTATTTGCCTCATAATCTAACACTTCCACTTCAAATTCTTCTATCTGGGCCCCACCTTTAACATTAATTACCGAAGTTTCACCCTTCTGCTGGGAAAAAACTGTTGATACATTTAATTTACCAAACTGTAATTCGGTCTTTAATCCAAACAAACTCTGGCTCCCCTGAATCAGGGTACCAGGTAAAGGAAAAGTCACATTCCCAGCTTCAATTTTTTTAATGATCTCATCCTCTTTTCCGGCATATTCCAATTTTGTTTGATTTTCAAAATCAAATGTGGCTTCAGTATTATAGTTTACACCCAACTTCACTTTATCACCAATTGTACCAGCTACATTCATTTGGATCTTCTCCTGGAAGTCAAAGGTAGTAACCTTACGTAACCTCTCTGATAGGGCAGGGTTATCAATTCTGGAAGTATTTATTCCAAAAATAAGCTCAGCAGAACCCTGAGGTACAATGTTAATTACATTGCTCCCAAATACCTTATCAAAACCTTCTCCACCAACATGAAATTCCGGAATAAGAGACTTCTTAAAATCCTTAACTGTACCTGAAGCCCTTTGTCTCCAGTAAGAACGCATTTCCTGGTCGAATTTCCACTTCTTATATTCATCCAGGGTCATGATAACCGGCAGGCGGTAATTAATGTCACCTACCTTTTCATAAACCGTATATTTCCCGGTTTTCTCATCATAAATAACCTCTTTTCTAATATTTGAAGGCTTATTCAAATACATAGCAGAGTTGTAGCCCGGAAGAAAGGGGTTGCCGGACTCATCACTAAAAGGGTATTTTAAATCAGGGGTAGTATCTGTACTAACTGTATCTTGTATAAATAGATTAAAATCCGTTACAGGAATGAAAAAGGTTTCAGCATACCCATAAATAGCGGAGAATAAAAACAATACAAAAAACAGTCCAGACCCTAAAAAAAAATATTTAGATGTCTTATTCAACAGGTTTAATAAAACTAAAATTTACCAAGCGCCTCTCTGAGTAGTTCCTCTACTGATATCTCCGGATTTTTGGAAATAATACCTTCAACTATCTTTGTTACCGAGGATTTTGTAAATCCTAAAGTTGCTAAAGCTGATAACGATTCTTCTTTAATCCTATTGCTCGAAAGATCAAATATTTCACTATTTTCCGTAGTTTTTCCAACTTTATCCCTTAAATCTACAATAACACGTTGAGCAGTTTTTGCTCCAATCCCTTTTATCCCTTTCAATATCACTACATTACCTGTAGTTATAGCCTCAACTGTTTCATTTGGTGACAAAGCAGATAATATCATACGGGCTGTATTAGCACCAATTCCTGATACGGAGATTAATAGCCTGAAAATATTCCTTTCTTCCCGGGAAAAAAAGCCATAGAATAAATGTGAGTCTTCACGAATTATTTGATGAATGAAAAGCTTAGCTTCTTTAGCTTGATTCAGCTGGGTGTAAGTATTTATTGAAATATGAATCAGATAACCGATATCCCCATTTTCCAATACAACATTTGTTGGGCTCAGCTGGTCAATTTTACCTTTAATATATTCAAACATTGATCTAATTTTAAGTTGCTAATTTAATTAAAATTGCTTAAGAATTAAATAGACTGAAAATAGATTAGCCAGACAAAAACCCACAAAAAAACAGGAAGCAATAAATACTTCCTGTTTCTATAATTTAGTTATAATGCTTGCTATGACATGCCCTCTTCTTGGAGATTTTGGGCATCAATAACTGCAATGGCTGTCATATCAACAATTTCCTTCACTGTACTCTCCCTCTGTATAATATGAACCGGCTTCCGGATGCCCAGTAAGATTGGCCCAATTACATCTGCCACCCCAATTTGTTGCATCATTTTATAAGCAATATTTCCTGAATTCAGATCGGGGAATATAAGGGTATTAACATCAACATTATTTAGGGTAGAAAAAGGAAATAACTTCTTGCGCAATTCGGTATTTAAGGCAAAGTTTGCCTGCATCTCACCATCCACAATCAATTCAGGGTGGTTTTTATGCAGAATTTCAACAGCCTTACGGACTGATTGGGGACTTTTATCCCTGGCAGCACCAAAATTTGAATAGGAAACCATAGCTATGTGAGGCTCAATATTAAAGCTGCGCACCTTAGAAGCAGTTAAAAGGGCAATATCAACCAACTGATCAACATCAGGATTAATATTTACAGTTGTATCGGCAAAAAAGAACGGGCCTTTCTTGGTAATAAGCATGTACATACCGGCAATATTCTTACTCTCCCTGGAGCCAATAATCTCCAATGCCGGCCTAATGGTATCTGCATATTTTCGTGTCATCCCGGAAATAAATGCATCTGCCTCACCAGTCTCTACCATCATCACACCAAAATAGTCACGGTGAAGCATTTTCTCACAGGCCTCTTCATAATTAACCCCTTTCCTTCCACGCTTCTGATAGTAGATTTCTGCAAACTCCCTTACTTTTTTTAATTGTTTCCTGCTTTGCGGATCAATAATTTCAACATCCTGGATCTCCAGGCCATTATCCCTGATAATCCGCATTATCTTTTCCTTATTCCCAAGCAATATAGGCTCCGCAATCCTTTCATAAATAACACTTTGAACAGCCTTCAGTATATTTAAATCCTGAGCTTCAGCAAACAATACCCTTTTAGGTTCTTCCTTTGCTTTCTGACGAATTGAGCGCATTGTTTTTTCATCATAGCCCAACCTTTTATTTAACTCTTCAGCATAAGCATCCCAATTGGTTATAGGTTTTCTGGCTACTCCGGAATCCATCGCTGCTTTTGCAACAGCACTGGCTACTCTAACAAGTAAGCGTTGATCAATGGGTTTGGGTATTAGATATTCAGGACCAAATACGAGATTTTTTACATTATATGCTTTATTAACATTATCAGGAACAGGTTCTTTTGCCAGATCAGCCAGGGCCCTGACAGCAGCTATTTTCATTTCCTCATTGATTTTTGTTGCCCGCACATCCAAAGCACCCCTGAAAATAAACGGAAAGCCCAGCACATTATTTATCTGGTTAGGGTAATCAGACCTCCCTGTTGCAAAAATCACATCCTTTCTAACAGAAAAGGCATCTTCATAACTTATCTCGGGATTGGGGTTAGCCATAGCAAAAACAATAGGATCAGGTGCCATGGAAGCTAACATCTCCTTTGAAACAACATCAGCCATAGATAATCCAAGGAAAAGATCTGCACCTTTCATTGCATCTTCTAATGTATTAATATCCCTACCTGTAATAAACTGTTTCTTTATTTCATTAAGATCAGTCCTTTTTTTGTTAATAACTCCCCTGCTATCAACCATTACCGTATTTTCAGGTTTCAATCCTAACTTATAGTATAAACGGGTACAAGAAACTGCAGCTGCACCTGCTCCACTAACCACACATTTCATTTTAGAAATATCTTTCCCTGATATTTCAAGAGCATTTACAAGTCCGGCAGCAGAAATAATAGCTGTACCGTGTTGATCATCATGAAAAACCGGAATATTTAGTTCTTCCTTCAACCGATCTTCAATTTCAAAGCATTCCGGTGCTTTAATATCTTCCAGGTTAATACCTCCAAAAGTCGGAGAAATCGCTTTGACAATTTCAACAATCTTATCGATGTCCGTTTCATCAACCTCAATATCAAAAACATCAACATCGGCAAAGACTTTAAATAATAAGCCTTTCCCTTCCATTACCGGTTTTCCCCCAATAGCACCAATATTCCCCAATCCAAGAACAGCAGTACCATTCGAGATAACTGCAACCAGGTTCCCTTTTGCTGTATATTTATAAGCATCATCAGGATTTTTTTCTATTTCCAGGCAAGGGATTGCAACACCCGGAGTATAAGCAAGAGATAAATCATACTGTGTATGATAAGGCTTTGTGGGAACAACTTCCACTTTACCCGGACGACCTGAAGAATGATACTCCAGTACTGTTTTTTTCAAAATTTTTGCCATAGCTTTAATATTTTATAAATTCTTTTCAAAGTTAAAATATTTAAAATATCAAATGACTAACATCCATCATGTTCTGGACAAATATTATATGTTTAAAAACAGCAAATTAGAGTTTGTCTATAAAGTCCAACTTCTGCGTTGTTGCTCAAAATCTAAAACTTCATCCCGATTTTCGGGACTGCGGGTTAAATTTATCGCACGCCTTGAATTTGAACTTTCTAGTTCAAACTCCCGACTTTATAGACACACACTAATTA